>Ga0335397_10002796_pt1 | contig 23675 bp, 21 predicted proteins | sample MAT04_FD_205740 | JGI IMG/M metagenome (GOLD analysis project Ga0335397, IMG submission 205740) | Freshwater microbial communities from Lake Fryxell liftoff mats and glacier meltwater in Antarctica - MAT-04 (spades assembly) (version 2) ... | reverse complement strand
CGACCTGCTCAACCAGCAGAAAGGCTGCAGGAGCTGCTCAACTCGTAGCACCTGCCCAACCGACATGAAGCGCTGAGCGCCCCGCACAGGCGACTCAACCACGCAGTCGCGCTAGGTGGCCTCGGAGTCGAACGGCGCAGGCTGTGCCGCCTTCAGCAGCCGCTGACGCCTCGCATAAGCGGACTCCGCCGGCGGACGCACCTTCACTGGCTCCGGTTCATCTACGAGCGCCTCGCGGATGATGCGGCGCGGGTCATACTGCCGCGGGTCGAGCTTCTTCCAGTCGACCTCATCGAAGTCGGGGCCCATCTCCTCGCGCATGCGGTCCTTGGCCCCATCGGCCATCTTGCGCAGCGAGCGGATGAGACGCGCGAACTGCGCCGCATAGTGCGGCAGTCGCTCCGGACCGAGAAGGAATACGGCGACGACAACCAGGATCAGCAGCTTGTCGATCGTCAATCCAAACATGCGTTCAGACTATCGCCGGATCACTGAAGCCTGCCCGTACGCTTGAGATGATCAAGGAGAATTACGTGTCAGACAAAGACTCGAACTGGCGTTTTGCCGAAGAGTTCGTGAGCGAGAGCGCGGAGATCGCCGGTGCACGCCTGCACTCGATCGAGCTCGGGGTCGACGCGGTGTCGCCCGCCGTCGGCGCCCAGATCGCAGTTGTCGCCGCCGCGACGAACCCGACGAGCATGATCGAGGTCGGCACCGGAGTTGGCGTCAGCGGACTGTGGCTGTTCGCCGGAGCTCCCCGCGCGATGCTGACGTCGATCGACATCGAAGCCGAGCACCAGCAGGAGGCGCGCAAGACGTTCCTCGAGGCGGGCATCCCCGGAAACCGGGTCCGACTCATCACCGGTCGCGCGCTCGACGTGCTGCCGCGGATGAACGAGGGCTCCTACGACATCGTCCTGATCGACGCCGATCCCGGCTCCGTCATCGAATACGTCGAGCACGGACTCCGCCTGGTGCGTGCCGGCGGCACAGTCCTCGTCACCCATGCGCTGTGGCGTGGACGCGTAGCCGATCCCGCGAAACGTGACGACACAACGGTCGGGTATCGCACTCTCCTCAAGGAGATCGCGGGATCGGACGCCGTGATCAGTGCACTGTCCCCAGTCGGAGACGGGCTGCTACAGCTGACCAAGCGGGGCGACTAGCCCGGCGGCTACTTGGCCGCCGCGACGACTCCAGCGAGCGCGTCGTGCAATTCCATGGCCTCGGCATCGTTCACCGAAACGACGAGACGTCCCCCACCCTCAAGCGGGACACGCACAATAATGAGGCGCCCCTCCTTAACAGCCTCCATTGGTCCGTCTCCGGTCCTCGGCTTCATGGCTGCCATGATGGATCCCCTTTCGTGGAATATATTCCATTATCTCGTATGAACCGCTGAACCCGAAAACGAGGCCGGTCCACACGAGTTGACCCAGTGCCTCGACGGCGAAGCTTGCTTAGGAGCCGGCCAGCCAGGCCCGCAGGCCCCGCTCGCAGTCCTCAATCTGGTCCAGGGCGACTCTCTCGTCATCGGCGTGCGCCTTGAGTGGATCGCCGGGGCCATAGTTCACGGCCGGCATGCCGAGCGCCGAGAATCGCGCAACATCCGTCCACCCGTACTTGGGTTTCGCCTCGCCGCCGACGGCCTCGAGGAAGTGCTGCGCGAGCGGGTCGGTGAGTCCCGGCGTCGCCCCCTCGGCGAGGTCGACGATCGTGACCTCGAACCCGTCGAAGACCTCGCGCACGTGGGCCTCGGCCTGTGCCCCGCTGCGACTCGGCGCGAACCGGTAGTTCACGTGCACCATGCACTCGTCGGGGATGACGTTCCCGGCAATACCACCGGCGACCCCCACCGCGTTCAGACCCTCGCGGTAGACGAGGCCCTCGACGTCGACCTCGCGCGGCACGTAGGCGGCGAGCGCCGTCAAGATTGGTGCCGCGTCGTGGATGGCGTTGCGACCGACCCACGCCCGCGCGGAGTGCGCGCGCAGGCCGAACGTGCGGATCTCGGCGCGCAGGTTGCCGTTGCAGCCACCCTCGATCTGCGAGTTGGTCGGTTCGCCGAGAATGGCGAAGTCGCCCTCAAGCAGCTCCGGATGCTCCCGCGCGAGGCGTCCGAGCCCGTTGAGCGACTCCGACACCTCCTCGTGGTCGTACCAGATCCAGGTGACGTCGACGATGGGCGCGGTGAGCTCGGCGGCGAGCTTCAGCTGCACGGCGACGCCGGCCTTCATATCGACGGTGCCGCGGCCCCACAGGTAGTCGCGGCCGTCGATGCTCTCGTACCGGGTGGGCAAGTTGTTGTTGAGCGGCACGGTGTCGACGTGCCCGGCGATCACGACGCGGCGGTCGCGGCCGAGCGTGGTGCGCGCGACAAGCGCATCACCGTTACGGAACAGCTCCAGGTGGTCGAGCCCGGCGAGGCTCGCCTCGATGGCATCCGTCACGGTCTTCTCGTTGCCGGAAACGGATTCGATGTCGCAAAGTTGCCTGGTCACGTCGGTCGATGATGCCGAGAGGTCGAGTACGGGAATCGTCGGATCGGCTAAACGCATGTGGGCGAGTTTACCGCGAGCGGCTATCGGTAACCTTGATGCATGACTGAACGTGCGGCCTGGGGCTACGGACTTGTTACCATCTCGAACGACGGGACGCTGCTCGACACGTGGTTCCCCTCCCCCGCTCTCGGCGCCGTTCCGGCCGGCCGGGACCGGCACATCGCGCCCGCCGCACTCGAAGCGCTGCTCGGCGGCGACGACCGGCGAGGCGCCCGCGTGGACTTCATCACGGTGGAGATCGATCTTGATGCCGCCCCGGCATCAACCCCCGACGCCTACCTTCGCCTGCACCTGCTCAGCCACCTGCTCGTGGCGCCGAACACCATCAACCTTGACGGCATCTTCGGCCACCTTCCGGTCGTCGCGTGGACGACCGCCGGTCCCATGCACCCCGACGACTACGCCCGGCTTCGGCCGTCGCTGCAGCGCCACGGCATCTCTATCACCGGCCTCGACCGCTTTCCCCGACTGCTCGACTACCTCGTGCCGGATCGCGTGCGCATCGCCGACGCGTCGCGCGTGCGCCTCGGGGCCTACCTCAGCCCCGGCACGACGGTCATGCACGAGGGATTCGTCAACTTCAACGCTGGCACGCTGGGCTCGTCGATGGTCGAGGGTCGCATCTCCCAGGGCGTCGTCGTCGGCGCCGGATCGGATGTCGGCGGCGGCGCGTCGATCATGGGGACGCTCAGTGGCGGCGGAACCCAGCGGGTCTTCGTCGGCGAACGCGCCCTGCTCGGTGCGAACTCCGGCATTGGCATCTCCATCGGCGACGACAGCGTCGTCGAGGCGGGTCTCTACGTCACCGCGGGCACCAAGGTGTCGCTTGTCGGCACCGGCGAAGAGCAGATGGTGAAGGCCGTCGAGCTGAGCGGGATGCCCGGACTGCTGTTCCGCCGCAACTCCGCCACCGGGGCCGTCGAGGCCCTCGCCCGGTCAGGCCGCGGGATCGACCTCAACGCGGCGCTCCACGCCTGAGGCCGCTGGCACCCGAACGGCCCGCCGAACGCGGCGCGCGTGCAGCTTGGCGGCGTACGCTCCTGTGTCATGGATCGGCGGCGGATGCGTGCACTCACGACCGTCGTCGTTCTCGGCCTGGTGGGCGGTGCGGCCACGATCGCCGGGACGGGTAACGCTTTCTCCGAGCCCGAGCCCGATCCCGAGGTCAGCGAAGCACGAGCCGCGAATTCGGCGGCGTCGACGAAGGTACGGCCGTGGCGGTCCTCGCCGGCCGGCCGACTCGGTCCCGACTTCATCACCGAGGTCGACGCCGTCGCCCACACCGCCGTGCTGGAGCCTGAGTCGGCGATCGCTGTGGCAAACCTCACCGTGCGGCCGGGACAGTACGTCGTGCGGTACGCCTTCGAGGCACGCCTCGACAGTGCCTGGCAGCGGGTGGAGCTGCGCTGCGGCGTCGTCGACGGTAATGGCACACTGGCGTTTCTGTTCGACGATCCGGAGCCGGTTCGCGCGGGGCAGGACTGGGAGAGCTATCGCGCCGAGACAACCTTCAGTCTTCCCGACATCACACTGGGGCTGCGGTGCTTCCCCTCGGCGACCGGTTTCAGTTCGGCATCCTTCCGCAACGTGAGCCTGTCGGTCACCACGATCCCGTTCTGATGCCCAGCTTGGGGCGCCCGATCACGACGTTCAGCCGAGCGTCTGGCGCTGCGCCACGAGCGGGCAGCTGAACGGGTCACTCTCGCCCAGGCCGGCGCTGTTGATGTACCTCACCACGATCCGGTACGACTCGACAAGGCCCGTTTGCGTGTACGGAATTCCACGCGCCCGACAGTAGGAGGCCACGATGGGCGCGGCGCGGCGCAGGTGCGGCCTCGGCATTGAGGGGAAGAGGTGGTGCTCGATCTGGTAGTTCAGTCCCCCCATCCCGACGTCGACGAGCAGTCCGCCCCGGATGTTGCGGCTCGTCATCACCTGCCGGCGCAGGAAGTCGAGCTTGAGCGATTTCGGCACGATAGGCATGCCCTTGTGGTTGGGTGCGAACGACATGCCCATGTAGAAGCCGAACAGGGCGAGCTGGATCGCGACGAACGCGGCGGCCTTCCCTGGCGAAAGGACGAGCAACACCACGATGGCAAATCCGCCGAGCCGGGTCGCAATGAACACGATCTCCACCCAGCGCCGCGCGATGGGCTCCCTGCTGAGCACCCGGCGGATGCCGGACGCGTGCAGCGACAGCCCTTCGAGGGCAAGAATCGGAAAGAAGAACCAGCCCTGGTGGGCCATCAGCCAGCGCCCCGGGCGGCCGCGGCGGGCGTCAGCCTGCGCTGTGGTAATCGCGATCACCGGAAGGTTGATGTCGGGGTCGATGCCCTCCTTGTTGGGGTTGGCGTGGTGGCGGGTGTGCTTGTGCTGCCACCATCCGTAGCTCAAGCCGACGAAGAGGTCGGCGATCACGAGGCTCGTCCAGTCGTTCCACTTGCCCGATCGGAAGATCTGCCGGTGCGCGGCATCATGGCCGAGAAAGGCGGTCTGGGTGAACAGCACGGCGAACCCGACAGCGGTGAGCAGCTGCCACCAGGAATCGCCGATCCAGATGAACAGCACCACGCTGACGGAGTAGGCGATCGGCACGCTGATCAGCGCCGTCCAGTAGTAGCCGTAGCGGCGCCGCAGCAGTCCGGCCTCCTTCACCTGCCTGGAAAGGCCGAGAAATTCGCTGGTCCTGACGCTGCCCCTCCGGGCGATGGCAGCGCCATCGGCTGTGGATGCTGCGGGATCGGTCATGGCTGTCTCCCGGATGAGTCGACGACACCGCGGGGTCTGGAGCAGCGCTCCTACGCTACGCCTGCCCGACGGCCGCCGGACGGGAGTTCAGGATAGTTACAGGCTCTAGCGAACCGGCCAGTCGCGTGCCGGCTCGCCAATGTAGAGCTGCTGGGGGCGGCCGATCTTCGTGTTCGTGTCCTCGTTCATCTCGCGCCAGTGCGCAATCCAGCCCGGCAGTCGCCCAATGGCGAAGAGCACCGTGAACATTCGTGGCGGGAATCCCATGGCCTTGTAGATGACGCCGGTGTAGAAGTCAACGTTGGGGTACAGCTTGCGCTCGATGAAGTAGTCGTCGGCCAACGCGACCGCCTCGAGTTCCTTCGCGATGTCGAGCAGGGGGTCTTGCACGCCGAGTGCCGTGAGCACCTCGTCGGCACTCTCCTTGACGAGCTTGGCCCGGGGGTCGAAGTTCTTGTAGACGCGGTGCCCGAAGCCCATGAGCTTGACGCCCTGCTCCTTCTTCTTGACCCGCTCGACGAACTTCTCGACACTCTCACCCGAGTCCTTGATCTCGCCGAGCATCTTGAGCACGGCCTCGTTCGCGCCACCGTGCAGCGGTCCGTAGAGCGCGTTGATGCCCGCTGAGATCGACGAGAAGATGTTTGCCTGGGTCGAGCCGACGAGTCTCACGGTCGACGTCGATGCGTTCTGCTCGTGGTCTTCGTGCAGAATCAGCAGGCGGTCGAGCGCCTTCGAGACGACGGGATTGACCTCGTACGGCTCGGCCATCGTGCCGAAGTTGAGCTTGAGAAAGTTGTCGACGAAGCTCAGCGAGTTATCCGGGTACAGGAACGCCTGCCCGAGGCTCTTCTTGTGAGCGTAGGCGGCGATCACGGGCAGCTTCGCGAGCAGACGGATCGTCGAGATCTCGATCTGCTCTTGGTCGTGCACGCTCGAGGATTCCTCGTAATAGGTGGAGAGGGCCGATACCGCGCTCGACAGCACCGACATCGGGTGCGCACTGGAGGGCAGTCCGTCGAAGAACCGGCGGAGATCCTCATGAAGGAGCGTGTGGCGACGGATCTTCTCGTCGAACTCACCGAGCTCGTCGGCCGTCGGCAGGTTGCCATAGATGAGGAGGAAGGCAGCCTCGAGATAGGTCGAGTTGGTCGCGACGTCCTCGATCGAGTATCCGCGGTAGCGCAGGATCCCCTTCTCGCCGTCGATGTAGGTGATCTTGCTCTGCGTCGACGAGGTGTTCACAAACCCCTGGTCGATCGTCGTGTAACCGGTCTGCTTGGTGAACGTCGAGATGTCGATACTCGACGCGCCATCGACGCTTCGCAGGATCGGAAACTCCGCCGTGCCCCCTGGGTAGTGGAGCGTGGCCTTGTCGGCGTTGTTCGTAGCGGGGTCAGTCACCCCTACAGCCTAAATGCCACGGGAGAGTACGGTCGCAACCGCTAAGGAAATGGCAATTCAGTTGGAGGATACAGCCAAACGACCGGCAGCGGCGGCGATGCGCTCGTCGGTCGTCGTGATCGCGAACCGAACGTGCCGGGAGTCGTCGACCCCGTAGAAGGTTCCGGGTGCGCAGAGGATACCGAGCGCGGCCATCTCGCCGACCGTCGTCCACGCCTCATCACCTCTCGTCGCCCACAGGTAGAGGCCGGCCTCGCTGTGATCGATGGTGAATCCGGCCCGCTCGAGCGCAGCCTTCAGCACGGTCCGGCGCCCCCGGTAGAGTTCGCGCTGCTCGGCGACGTGCTCGTCATCCGACAGCGCGGCGACCATCGCGGCCTGGACGGGTTCGGGCGGCATGAGGCCGATGTGCTTGCGAACAGCGAGCAACTCACCGATGAGATCGGTGTCGCCGGCCACGAACCCGGCTCGATAGCCGGCGAGGTTCGATTGCTTGCTGAGCGAGTAGACGGCGAGCACCGATCTGAGGTCCCCGGCGAGCACGGCAGGGTCGAGGATGCTGGGGGTCGGCGACCCGGCCCACGGGGCGTCCCAGGCCAGTTCGGCGTAGCACTCGTCGCTCACGATGACCGCGCCGAGCTCTCGCGCACGCGCGACGGCCGCGCGCAGCTCGTCGATCCCGAGCACCCGCCCATCCGGATTGCCCGGGCTGTTCAGCCAGACGAGGCGCGTCCCCTCCGGCCACTCGGCCGGGTCGTCGCCCGCATGCACGGTCGCACCGGCGAGGGCAGCGCCGATCGCGTAGGTCGGGTAGGCGGTGCGGGGCTGAACGACGACGTCGCCGGCGCCCAGGCCAAGCCACAGCGGGAGGCCAGCAATGAGTTCCTTCGATCCGATCGTCGGCAACACCTGAGCGGCACCGAGGCCCGCGACTCGCCGGCGGCGGGCGAACCAGGCCACGATCGCCTCACGCAGCGCGGGCGTCCCGGCGGTATGCGGATAGGAGTGCGCATCGGCTGCGGCGATGACGGCGTCACGGATAACGGCGGGCGTCTCGTCGACGGGCGAGCCCACGGAGAGGTCGACGATGCCGTCCGGGTGCGCGCGGGCGCGATCACCGAACGGCACGAGGGCATCCCAGGGGAATTCGGGGAGCGAGAGGGCCACGCCGCGCCGGGCTACTGGACGGTGACGGGCTGCGGCGGCAGCGCAGCCACGAGCGGGTGGTCCTTGTGGATGACACCGACCTTGGCCGCGCCACCCGGGGAACCGATGTCGTCGAAGAATTCGACGTTGGCCTTGTAGTAGTCGGCCCACTGCTCGGGGGTGTCATCTTCGTAGTAAATCGCCTCGACGGGACACACCGGTTCGCAGGCACCACAATCGACGCACTCGTCGGGGTGGATATAGAGCATGCGATCGCCCTCGTAGATGCAGTCGACGGGGCACTCGTCGATGCACGCTCGATCCTTCAGATCGACGCACGGGAGGGCAATAACGTAGGTCACGGTGAGGTGAATCCCTTCGGTTGTGTAGTACCTGCAATCTTACCGCGCGCCGGATGGGAGAGTCTCGGCCACGCGAGCACGACCGCGACGACGATCACGGTTCCATACAGCCAGCCGTAGGCGATCGTCGAGGCCGGAATGAGCACCGAGCCCCCGGCGCTTTCCGCCGCCAGCACCGCGATCACCACGAGAAGCGCCACGGAGGCGAATCCGACAACGACGCGGTTGTCGAAGATCAGGCGCAGCCCCACGAGTGTGGCCGTGACGACGAGAAGGCCTAGCACGAGGCCGATCGGCACGCTCGCGCCGAATGGGTCGATGCTGACCTGGTGATTCACGGTGCCGATGGCACCGAGTGTGGCGCCGACGGCGGCGGCACTGGCGCAAGCGAGCACGCGGGCGCGCCGACTGTAGTCCGACCAGTCAAGGCGAGCGACCGGGTGCCCCTCACGCCGGAACGCCTCGACGCTGCCGATCTCATCGATCTGACCTCCCGACATGACGATGCGGTCGCCCTCGATCTCGGCGATGCGGGCACCCTGCAGCGACTCCTTGAGCATCGACCCGCCCGACTGCGCCGGCGATCCAGCGCCAACCACGGTGAGCTGACTGCGATAGGCGCGCAGTGCCGCGAGCTTTCGGCTGCGGACGGGGGCGATATCCACCACGCTCACGTCCGGGTCCGTGAGATCCTGCGGGCGCAGCGCCCCCGGCGCGACGATCTCGTAGAAGGGCACATTCATGACGCGCGCAGCGTGGCGCGCGGCGGCGTGCGCCGCGATGTGGTCTGGATGCCCGTACCCGCCGTTCGCGTCGTAGCTCACCACAGCGGTGGCACCGACCGTGGCAATGACTGTCGCGATGTCGGCCGCGACCTCTCCGGCATCCGCGATGCACAGGGCATCGGCGGGCAGGTCGGGGCCGAGCTCCGGACCCCACTCGCCCCACACCATCCCGGAATCCCGGTACCTGCGGGGTTCGCGGTCGACTATGCGGGCATCGGGGCCGCCGAGCCAGCGGTGATCGGTGACGCCGAGAATCCGCATGGCCTCGGCGATCTCGGTCTCCCGGTGCGCCGCGATCGCGTCACCGTCGCCGAGCAGGTGCTGGAGCTCGGGCGGGACTATCTCACCGCACTCCCCGCGCGTGCAGGTGAGCACGGTTACTGCGGTGCCGTCGTCGATGAGGCGCGCGAGTGTGCCGCCGGTCGAGATGGTCTCGTCGTCGGGATGCGCGTGCACGAACAGCACCCGCTCAGTTGTTGGCGGCTGCGAAAACTCAGGCAGGGGAACCGGGGACATGATCGACGTTCTCTCCTGGATATTCGTGGGCCGATTCGGCTCTAACCCGCCAATCCAGCGTACCGGTGGCTGGCCGACGCCACCTGCGCGTGTTAGGCGAGCCTTACAAGAAACCTAGAAGGCGTTCCTTACCAAACGGAAAGTGACACCGTACTTGCTAACTTCCTGATCGGCCCGCGCGAAGGCCTCGAGGCCGCACTCGTCGTCGGCATCGCGCTCGCCCTCGGGGCGGTCCCGACCTTCGGCGCGCACGGTCTGAGCTTCGAGGTGCGGGGTGGGGCCTCGTCCTCGTCGCGTTCCTCGCCGTCGGGCGTTCAACATCTCACGCTTCTTCACCTGGACCGGGGCACTCCTCAACATCGTCGCCGCCGGCGTGTGGCTCGCCTACGTCGTTCCTGTGCTGACCGTCTTCGTGGTCCGGAACCGGCCACCGCGCGACGCGCGGAGACCCAAGGAGCCCGATGACCATCCCGATCCGCGCCGTCGGCGCCTCGCTCACCGCGGCGGCCGCACTGCTCGCCCTCGCCGCCTGCGTGCCGAACTCGGCCATCGGCGACGCGACCGGGTCCTGCCTGCTCACCGATGACGGTCTCCGCATCGTCGACGAGGTCGAAAATGTCGCCCCTGGCGCCCCGCGCGGCCTCACCCTGACACTCGAACCCGGCGAGTACTTCACCGCGTGCAAGCCCGGCATGGTCGGCCTGGTCGGCGATGGTGTCGGCCACACCGTGTTCCCCGTGGCCGATTCCGGTGCCGCCGTCACTCCGCAGGGCGCCGACGAAGAGCACATCGGCTCGGTCGCCGCGAACTACCTGGCGGTCGTGCCTGTGCAGGTGACCCTGCCCGGAGTTCCTCAGGTGGCCTCAGACAACCGCGCCACAGGGGCGCGCGGACCCATACCGGGGTCGATACTCAGGGGGTGTGCTCTGGGGCCACCTCAGGCGGGATTGGCCGTGACGGTGTAGTTCGCCACGAAGCCGTCGTTGTTGCCGGTGACAGCGACGAGCACGCCATAGTCTGCGCCGTCGGCGACGAGGGTGCCGCCGTCCGCGTTCGCCGGGCCCTCAAGGCGGGTGGCGAATCCGGCGTCCTCGAGTTCGAGCTTGATCGTGTCGAGGGCGGTGGCATCGGCGACGCTCACCGTGACGTTCCAAACTTTGCCGTCGGCGTTGCTGGCGGAGAGCCCGTAGATCACATCGCCGTCGGTGAGTGGCACGCTCGCGGGGAAGTCCTGGGGCACGCTCTGTCCGCCAAGGTCCACCTCGCTGCCCGTGACATTCTCAATGAGTCCCTCGACCTGGCCGACGCAGCCGGTAAGCAGGGGACCCGTCGCGAGTGCGAACACGATGGCGATGGGAACGGCGATGCGGCGGCGCGACGTGCGCATGGGTCTCCGATGCTGTGGTGGAAACGTGGTGAGGCCGAGTTTATCGGCGCAACAGCGCAGCGGGCGGGGCCACTCCGGATTTCGCCGTGAGTGACCCCGCCCCGTACTACTGCAGCTAAGCCTGACCTAGGCGTTCTGCTTCTTGAGGCGCGAGGTCTTGCGCTGGCGCGCGTTGGCGTCGAGCTCGACCTTGCGGATGCGCACGAACTCGGGCGTCACCTCGACGCACTCGTCCTCGCGGGCGAACTCGAGGCACTCCTCGAGGGTCAGCCTGCGCGATGGGGTCATGCGCTCGAACGAGTCGGAAGTCGACTGGCGCATGTTGGTCAGCTGCTTCTCCTTCGTGATGTTGACGTCCATGTCGTCGGCGCGCGAGTTCTCTCCGACGACCATGCCCTCATAGACCTCCTGGGTGGGCTCGACGAAGAACGACATGCGCTCCTGCAGGGCGACCATGGCGAACGGGGTGGCGGAGCCGGCGCGGTCGGCGACAATCGAGCCGTTGACGCGAGTGATGATCTCGCCCGCCCACTGCTCGTAGCCGTGCGAGACCGCGTTGGCGATGCCGGCGCCGCGCGTGATGGTGAGGAACTCGGTGCGGAACCCGATAAGACCGCGCGACGGGACAATGAACTCCATGCGGACCCAGCCGGTGCCGTGGTTGCTCATGCCCTCCATGCGGCCCTTGCGGGCGGCGAGGAGCTGCGTGACGGCGCCGAGGTATTCCTCCGGCGCATCGATCGTGAGGTGCTCGAAGGGCTCATGTACCTTGCCGTTCACCTGCCGGACGACCACCTGCGGCTTGCCGACGGTGAGTTCGAAGCCCTCACGGCGCATCTGCTCGACGAGGATGGCGAGAGCGAGCTCGCCGCGGCCCTGAATCTCCCAGGCATCGGGGCGGCCGATGTCGACGAGCTTGATCGAGACGTTACCGACGAGTTCGCGGTCGAGGCGGTCCTTGACCATGCGCGCGGTGAGCTTGTGCCCCTTGACCTTGCCGATGATCGGCGAGGTGTTGGTGCCGATCGTCATCGAGATCGCCGGGTCGTCGACCTTGATGGTCGGCAGCGGGCGCACGTCGTTGGGGTCGGCGAGGGTCTCACCGATCGTGATGTCCTCGAACCCGGCGACGGCGACGATGTCACCGGGGCCGGCGCTGTCGACGGGCACGCGGGTGAGTGCCTTCGTGATGAGCAGCTCGGTCACCTTCACGTTGGAGACGGATCCGTCGTGCTTGACCCAGGCGACCGTCTGGCCCTTCTTGATCGTGCCGTTGAAGACACGCAGCAGAGCGAGGCGTCCGAGGAAGGGGCTCGCGTCGAGGTTGGTGACGTGCGCCTGAAGGGGGTGCTCGTCGTCGTAGGTCGGCGCGGGAACGTGCTTGAGGATCGCGTCGAAGAGCGGCTCGAGGTCCTCGTTGTCGGGCATGGTGCCATTCTCGGGCTTGTTCCAGCTCGCGGCGCCGTTGCGGCCGGAGGCGAAGACGACGGGTACGTCGAGGATCGCGTCGAGGTCGAGGTCGGGTACATCGTCGGCCATGTCGCTCGCGAGGCCGAGGAGCAGGTCCTGGCTCTCGGCGACGACCTCGTCGATGCGCGCATCGGGGCGGTCGGTCTTGTTGACGAGCAGGATGACGGGGAGCTTGGCCTCGAGCGCCTTGCGCAGCACGAAGCGGGTCTGTGGAAGCGGGCCCTCGCTCGCGTCGACGAGAAGAACGACGCCATCGACCATGGACAGGCCGCGCTCGACCTCGCCACCGAAGTCAGCGTGCCCAGGGGTGTCGATGACATTGATGATGATCGGGCCGCCGGCGCCGTGCTCCTCGGCATGGATGCCGTTGTAGAGGATCGACGTGTTCTTCGCGAGGATCGTGATGCCCTTTTCGCGCTCGAGGTCGTTCGAGTCCATCATGCGGTCCTCGCCCTCGAAGTGGGCGTCGAACGAGTTCGTCTGCTTGAGCATGGCGTCGACCAGTGTGGTCTTGCCGTGGTCTACGTGCGCGACGATTGCGACGTTGCGGAGGTCTTTGCGAGCGGCAATGGCCATGCGTTTATGAGTCCTTGACTGCTGAGGCGGCTGGCTGCTCGCCACGATCGGGGCTATGCGCGATCGGGCAGGAGCAGCAACCAGCGGGCGCTGGGATGGGATCTATGGGGTGTGCAGGATCACGGCTCCGGTGCCCTGCACCCCGTAGTCTACCGCGCCCGAGCGATATCTGCCTGCGAGAGGCATCCGAGGCGCGCCCCTCACCTGTTCCACGTCACGGGGCGGGCATCCACTCCCAGACATTCCAGAGCACTCCGGCGGCGAGCGGCGAACGCGTGACGCCCGTGATTCCCGTCCGGAACGCGGTGATCGACGGAAACTGGTACAGCGGCATACCGGCGCTATCCGCCCAGAGGAGCCGGTCGATGTCGGCGAGGATGCGGGACTGCTTCGCGGGATCCGGCTCGCGATCGAGCTCCGCGAGGAGGGCGTCGACCTCGGCGTTGGAGTAGAAGCTCGTGTTGTTGACTCCCCCGGTCGAGGAGAACGAGGCGCGTGTCGCGGTGACGGCAAGGTTCGAGGCGCGCAACGCGTACAGCGACGCGTCATACTCGCCGGGGAGTCCGAGCAACTCCTGCCAGGTAGGACTGGAGCAGTCGGTCACCTGGAACCCCGCCTTCGCTGCGGCGGACTGGATGAGTTCGAACTCGCGCAGGCGGCGCGGATTGGCCGGATCGAAGAGGATGCACACCTCGGGCGCGACGGTTCCAGCCTCCCGGAGCAGGCGCTTCGCCTCGGCGAGGTCGGGTCGGCCGAAGTCTGCCGACCCAGTGGACTCTGCTGACTGGGTGTAGTCGTCGGTGCCGGGGAGGAACACGTGGGAGGAGCGTACCTGGGCGTCAGCGTGCACCGGGGCGACGAGTTCGTCGACGATCTGCTGGCGCGGGATCGTCTTGAGAAACGCCCGGCGCACGAGCGGGTCGTCGAACGTGTCGTTGCGGCCGTTCGCAACCTGCAGGTCGAGCCGCTCGTGGGTGGCGTCGAAGCCGCTCTCGACGGTGACACCCTCGATGGCATTCAACGCCTGCGCGACGTCGGCGGTGGGCTGCGGCGCAATGACGTCGACGGCGCCATCCGCGAGGGCCGCGACAGCCTCGAGCGGGTCGCCGATGTGGCGCAGCACCACCCGCTCGTAGGTGGGTGCGTTGTCGCCGCGGTAGTTCGGGTTCGCCTCGAGAGTCGTGCGCTCGGCGTCGATCGCGGCGATCGCGTAGGGCCCCGTGCCGACGAGCAGCGCCGGATCCGGCGGAACATCGGTCACGTTGAAACCGGAGTTCCAGAAACGGGAGATGCGGGCGAGGTCCTGGCCATCGGCATCCTGGACGGCGTCGACGATCGCCCGCTTGGCCGTGACCGGGTCGTCGGCCCCGAGGGCAGCTCGCGCGACGGCGTGGGCGGCGACCCCCACTTCGAACACGAGGCGCCAATCGACGAAGTACTCGTCGTAAACGAGTGTGATCGAGCGCCCTCCGTCGCCGATCGCGGGCGTCGACGTGACGTGCTCGAGGCCGTCCCCCGACGACCCGTCGAAGAAGACGACGTCGGCCGGAAAGTCATCGGTGTACTGCTGGGTGTCGACGTCGAGGAACGACCCATCGTCGAATCCGGGGGCGTTGAGCACGCCCGAGTTCGCGGCCCAGGCGAGCAGAAGGTCGGCGGCATCCACCGGCACCCCATCCGACCAGGTCACCCCGTCGGCGATCGTGTAGGTGACGGTCATCGGCTGCTCGGAGTCGACCGTGACCGTGCCGAACGACTCGTCAGGCACGAGCTCGGACCTCTCGTCGTAGGCGAAGAACCGCGAGTTCGTTGCCGTGATCACCGACGTATTCGCCGGGTCGCTGCCGAACGACGTGTTGCCGTTATAGGAGCTGAACGGATCTGTCACGGCAACCGTCACTTCACTGCCCTCGGTGACGCCCCCGCTGGTGCATCCGACGAGCAACAGAACTGCCGCGAGACCCGTCGCGAGCATCTGGACCGCTCGCCGCCTGTTCGTCATTGCCGGTCAAGTGTGACAGCCGGTGAGCCGCCCCGCCAACGTCAGGTTCGACGAGCGGACCCTGAAGCGCCGCTACAGGCCCTCGTGAAGGCGGCCAGCCGCCCTCTTTTCGCGGTGGGCGCGCTGCGCGACCGGGTCGGGCAGCGGCACCGCGGAGATGAGCTGCCGCGTGTACTCCTCGCGCGGAGAGCGGAGAACTTCGTTCCTGCTCCCCTGCTCGACCAGACGTCCGCGGTGCATGACCGCGATGCGGTGGGCGAGGATGTCCACCACGGCGAGGTCGTGACTGATGAACAGGCAGGCGAAGCCGAGCTCCGCCTGCAGCCCCTGCAGCAGGTCGAGGAAGCGGGCCTGGACCGAGACGTCGAGCGCGGAGGTCGGCTCGTCGGCGACAAGGAGCGCCGGGGTGAGGGCGAGTGCCCTGGCGATGCCGACCCGTTGCTTCTGCCCGCCGGACAGTTCGTGCGGGTAACGGTTGCGGTAGCTGCGCGGCAGCTCCACCTGGGAAAGGAGTTCCTCGACGCGGTGGCCGAGCTCTGCGCCTTTCGCGACTCCGGCGAGAAACAGCGGCTCGCCGATGCTCTCGCCGATCGGCATCCGCGGGTTGAGGGAGGATGCCGGGTCCTGGAACACGATTCCGGTCTTGCGGCGCAGCGGACGCAGGTCCCTACCGGTCGCAGACGAGATGTCGGTGCCGACGCTGATGAGCTTGCCCGCGGCGATGGGGAGCAGTCCGACGGCGGCACGCCCGAGCGTGGTCTTCCCCGAGCCGGACTCGCCGACGAGGCCCACGATCTCGCCGGGGTAGACCTTGAGGTTGATCTCCTTCGCCGCGCGGAAGGCCGGGATGCGCCCCCGCTTCGGGTAGTCGATCGCCACGTCCTCGAAGTGCAGAATAGGCTCGACTCCAACGTGGGTAGGAGCAACGCGCTCGGTCACTTCGATGCCGCTGCCGAGGTGGGGAACGGCGGCGAGCAGCTGCTGGGTGTAAGGATGCTGCGGGCGCTTAAAGATGTCGAGCGCGCTGCCGGCCTCGACACCGACGCCGTCCTTCATGACCAGGATCTTGTCGGCGAGGTCGGCCACGACGCCCATGTCGTGGGTGATGAGGATGATCGCGCTGTTGAGGCGGTGCCGCAGGCTCCGGAGCAGGTCGAGGATCTCCGCTTGCACGGTCACGTCGAGCGCCGTTGTCGGCTCGTCGGCGATGAGGAGCACGGGGTCGCAAGAGATGGACTGGGCGATCATCGCGCGCTGGCGCTGCCCCCCGGACAGCTGGTGGGGGTACTTGTGAAAAGCCAGCTCCGGCTCGGGCATGTCGACCTTGCGGAGCAGCTCGATTGCGCGCTCTCTCGCATCCGTCGGGTCGAGGTCGAAATGGCTGCGCACGGCCTCGACGATCTGGAAGCCGACCGTGTACACCGGGTTGAGCGCAGTCATCGGCTCTTGGAAGATCACTGCGATCGAGCCGCCGCGCACCGCGCGCAGCTCGGACTCGGGAACCCCGCGGAGTTCCCGCCCGAGCAACTTGATGGATCCGGAGACACGCGCGTTCGCCGGCAGCAGTCCGAGGAGCGCCATCGAGCTCGAACTCTTGCCCGAGCCGGATTCGCCCACGATCGCGAGCACCTCGCCGCGCTTGACGTCGTAGTTGAGGTCGATCGCGGCGGGATAGAACTCGCCGTCGACCCAGAAGTCCACGCCGAGGTCGGCTACTTTCAGCACCGTCTCGGCCTGGACGACGTCCGGCGTGACGGGCGTAACGGGGGTCGTGTTCACGAGGTTTCCTTTCCTACCGAGGCGAAGCGCACATCGGGTGGAGTTGATTCTGCGAAGCTGGAGTCATGGATCAAGCGCCAGTGACGTTTCGACTGAGGTATGGCCGCGTGCTTTCCGCGGTCACGATAGCGGTCGCGCTGAGCGGCGTCGGTGGCCTCGTCGCCACCGCCGATGTCGAGGCCGCCTCGCGCTACGTCTGGCCGCTGCTGCTGCTCGCGGTCCTGGCCTGGGCGCTGTTCTGGCAGCCGCAGCTGCGGATCGAGACTCAGGGGCTGATCGTGCGCAACGTGTTCCGCACGATCGAGCTTCCATGGCCCGCGATCGAGCGGGTGGACACGAAGTACGCGCTCACGCTCTACACGAGCATCGGCACCTTCTCGGTCTGGGCGGCGCCGGCGCCCGGCAGGCACTCGGCGAGCACGGCGACACTCGGATCGGTCGGCTACCTGCCGCGCCGGATGCTGGGGGTCGGCGGCTCGATCCGGCCCGGCGATCTGCCCTCGAGCGAGTCGGGCGCAGCGGCGTACATCATCCGTCAGCGCTACGACGAACTCCTTGAGGCCGGACTGCTCGCCGGCGGCATCGAGCCCGGAACGGCGCGCATCCGCCTGCACACCAAGCTCATCGTGTCGACGGCGGTTCTCGTCGTGCTGAGCCTGCTCGGCGCCTTGCTGCCCTAGGGCCCGCATCAGCGGTCCCTGGTCGGCGGGGTGTCCGGCTTGTCGGGCTGGGGAACTCCCGCGTTGCCCTCACCGCGCATCCCGCGCGTCGAAACCTCGATGGCCGCACGGTCGAGGCCGGCGGACTTGGCGAGAGCCCGCGCGTTGGGCAAGCGCTTCTGGCGCGGGTCGAACGCGTCGCGGAGTCCGTCGCCGATGAAGTTGATGCACAGGGCGATGATCACGATGAACAGGCCAGGCCACCAGAACAGCCAGGGCCTGGTCGAGAATGCTGCCTGGTTGTCGCTGATGATCTTGCCGAGGGAGGTGTCGGGCGACTGCACGCCGAACCCGAGGTAGCTCAGGGCCGTCTCGAGCAGGATCGCGGCGGCCATCAGCAGCGTCGTGTTGACGATGATGACGCCGACGGCATTGGGGAGGATATGCCGGAAGATGATTCGGGTGTCCGACGCCCCGGCCACACGGGCGGCATCGACGAACTCGCGTTCGCGCAGGCTCAGGAACTCACCGCGCACCAGTCGGGCGAGCCCCGTCCAGGCGAACAGACCGATGACGATGCCGAGCACTCCGGCGCCGAGGCTTCCGAACGCTCGACCGAGGACGGCGCCGATGACGATCACCGGGATGGTGATGATGATGTCAGTGAAGCGCATGAGCACCGAGTCGATCAGGCCGCGGTAGTACCCCGCGACCGCGCCAAGGACGGTTCCGATCGTCGTGGCCACGAGTCCGACGATGACCATGACCATGAGCGACTGCTGCGCACCGCGCATGACCACAGCGAAGGTGTCGCGGCCCACCTCGTCCTGGCCGAACGGGTGATCACCGATGATGATGCCGGATCCCCCGAGAAACTGGGGCACGAGGCTCAGCGTGGGCGCCGTGCGATTCTGCACCGGCGCGAGCTGCGACCAGGTCCACTGCCACCAGCCGGGCACACGCCAATCGCCGAGCACGAGCCCGACAGAGCTGAAGGCCAGAATTACGACAAAGGTGAGGACTGCCATCGAGATGACGGCTCCCTTGTGGCGGAAGAACCGGCGTCGCACGATCTGGCCCTGGCTAAGCCCCTCGACCTCCTTCAGCTCTGCGTTGTTCTCCGCGTCGGTGACGTTGGGCGTGGGTTCAGACGCCCCGGGCTGCTGCGAAATGGTCATGCGTTCACCCGAATTCGTGGGTCGAGCGCGGCGTACACGAGGTCAGCCGCGAGGTTGAAGAGCACCGCGAGGGCGCCGGTCACGACGAAGAACGCCATGACGGGGTTCGGGTCGACCCTGTCGAGTCCGTTGACGAAGAGTTGCCCCATTCCGGTCCAGCCGAAGACCCGCTCGGTGATCACCGCGCCGCCGACGAGAGCGCCGATGTCGAAGGCGACGATCGTGGCGATCGGGATGAGCGCGTTGCGGAACGCGTGGCGCACGATGACGGTGCGCTCGGTGAGTCCCTTCGCCCTGGCCGTGCGGATGAAGTCCTGGTTGAGAACCTCGAGCATCGTCGCCCGGGAGTACCGTGTGTAGCTCGCGAGCGAGACCAGGATGAGCGCAATCGTCGGCAGCAGAAGGTGCGTGAACGAGTCGATGCCCTGGATCCAGAAGTTGCCGCCGAGGTTGGGGGTGAAAGCCCCAACGGTCGCGATCGGACGACCCCGGATGCGACTCGAGTCGGAGTACGCCTCCCAGAACGACATGTACTGGTCGAGGCTCATCACAAGGATGACGAGCAACCCGACGAGCGCGGTGGTGCGGAACGCCTGCCACCGGTCCCGCTTGGCGATCACGAACCCCACGGCTCCGGTCAGTGCGACCGTCACGACGAGCATCCCGAGGAACAGCCCCAGGCTCATGAGGGGGAAGAAGTAGAACTTGAGCGGGTAGTACAGCGCGATCGCGAGAATGGCGACGGCGAGGGCGCCGTAGAGCGCGCGGCGGTTGCGCAGCCCGGTGGAGATGGCGGTGATGCCGAAGGCGATTCCGATCGCGGTGAGGCCAACGGCAACGATGCCGAGGCTCGGGTCGCTCAGCCAGTCGACGAGGTTGAAGTAGATGAGAGTGACCACGGTCGAGGTTCCAGCGACGACGGCGACGATGACCCTCCTGCGGGTGTTCCCCCCGAGAATCGACGACCACAGCAGCGCCGCAATCACCGCGAAGGCGGCAATGACGACCGGTGGAATCTCTGGGGCGCGCAGGAAGTCATTGAACCCGATCGCGATGAACTGCTTGAGCAGCACGGCGACCCAGAAGATCGGCAGCGAAAAGAACAGGAACGAGAAGAATGTGACCGTGTAGTCGTATCCGGAGTACTGGCGGAGCGCGGTCGTGATCCCGATCGCGAGTCCGACGATGATTGCCAGGAGCGACGCGGTCGTGACGAGCTGCAGCGTCTGGCCGAGAGCCTGGGTGAGCTGGATCGTGACGTCCTGTCCCTGAACGTTGACTCCGAAGTCACAATTGCCCACGAAGCATCCGGCCACACCGGCGAGCCAGATGAAGTAGCGCAGGTACGGGGGCACATCGAGGTTGAGTAGCTGGGTGCGCGCCTCGATGAGCTGGAGGGCGTTGGGGGCCGTCGAGGTGCGAAGGTCCTCGAGCGGGTCGCCGGCGAGGGCGGTGAGCACGTACATGATGTACGTCGCGGCCAGCAGAACGAAAAAGCTCGCAATGAGGCGGCGGATGATGAAAGTGGCCATGAAGAAAGTGAGCCGTTTCTCTTGGAATCGGGGGATTACAAGCGCTGGGGCCACCCGAAGGTGACCCCAGCGCCTGTTTCGAACTTCGCTAGACGAGCGTTACTGACACCGCTGGTGACAAGTTACTCGCTGACGGTCCAGTCCCACACGTTCCAGAAGATGGTCGGCGCGATCGGTCCCGGGTCGACGCCGACGATGCGGTCGCTGACGCCGGTCACTCCGGGGAACTGGAAGATCGTCACACCGTAGGCGTCGGCCCACAGCAGCGCGTCGATCTCCTGCTGGATCTCGATCTGGCGGTCCGTGTCGAAGGTCACGTCGAGCTCGTCGAGCAGCTCGTCAACCTCAGCGTTCGAGTAGAACGTCAGGTTGTTGATTCCACCGGTGCGGAAGGTGGGCGACGAGTTCGTCGGCAGTGTGCTGGTCGACTGCCATCCGAAGAGGGACGCATCGTAGGCGCCGGGGGTGCCCAGGAGGCCGCCCCAGTCTTCGCTGCCACAGTCGGTCACGTTGAAGCCGGCCTGGTTGGCCGAGTCCTGGATGAGTGCGAACTCGTTGACGCGACGCGGGTTGTTCGACGCGTAGAGCAGGCAGACCTCGGGAGAGGTGACACCGGCCTCGGCGAGCAGCGCCGTGGCACCCTCGATGTCGACCTCGGCGTAGGCGTCGGAACCGTTGTCCGCGACGGAATCGTCGTAGCCGTCGGCTCCGGGCACGAACACCTGGGAGTTGCGCACCTCAGCGGCGTCGCCCGTGATGGGCGCGATGAGGGTGTCGACGATCGCCTGGCGCGGGATCGTCTTCAGGAACGCCTCGCGGATGAGCGGGTTGTTGAAGTGTCCACTCTTCGACTGGTCGAACTGGAGGTCGACGTGCTCGTAGGTGCCCTCGATGCCCGTGATGATCTCGATACCGTCGATGGCCTCGAGGCCGGCGACGACGTCGGTCGTGGCCTGCGGGCTGATGACGTCGACTTCACCGTTCTCGAGCGCGGAGACCGCGGCGAGGGGGTCCGGGATGAAGCGGATCGTCACCTCTTCGATGTTCGGAGTGTTCTCACCCTTGTAGTTCTCGTTCGCGACGAGGGTGATGAACTGGTCGGCTTCAAACGCCGAAATGATGTACGGGCCGGAGCTGAGGTACAGCTCGGGGTCCTCCGGGAGGGACTGGAAGTTGAAGATCGAGTTCCAGGTTGCGGAGATCGGGGCCATGGCGGCGGCGTCCTCGTCCTGGATCGCGGCGAGGATGGCGTCCTTGGCCTCGTCGTTGTCCTCGATGTCGAGGGCGTTCTTTGCCACGACGTGAGCCGGCAGCGGGGCGGGCAGCAGGAGCTCCCAGTCGATCGCCGGTGCGTCATAGGTCAGGGTGATGGTGCGTCCGTCGTCGCTGACCTCGGGGGTCTCGGTGACGAGGTCGAGGCTCGTGCCGCCGGCATCAAAGAAGATCTGGTCTTCGGGGAAGTCCTCGTTGAGCTGACCCGTCTCCGGATCCTGGAACTCGCTGGCGTCGAACTCGGCGTCGTTGAAGGCGTTGGAGTTCGCGGCCCACGACAGCAGAAGGTCGGTCGCATCCACGGGGGTTCCGTCAGACCACTCGAGCCCCTCGGCGAGGGTGTACTCGACGACCTGCGGGTCTTCGGAAACGAGCTCGTAGGTTCCGAAGGACGTGTCGGTGACGAGTTCGGGAACGTTGTTGTAGTAGTTGAATCCGCCGAGGGTGAGCGACGTGATGTTGTTGTTCGCGGTCGCGTTACCGAAGGACGTGTTGCCGTTGTACGAGTAGAACGCCTGGTTCCACGCGATATTGACGCTGGTTCCCTCTTCCAGTCCACTGTCCGCCTCTTCTGGCGCAGTGCAACCGGACAGAACGAGCGCACCGACACCGACTGCGGCTACTGCTGCCCCGATTCGTGTGATCTTCAATTTTCCTCCTGTGCAGTGTGAGCGGACGATCACGCAGGTGACTGTGCTAACGCCGTCTCGATTATCTCGACCCTAAGCACGGTGGAGCGCTCGTCCTACTGCAACACGAAAACGTTACACAGTGGTGACGCGATTGCCGGAATTTTGTGCGCACCAAGGAAACCGTGCGTCCAAACATCCGGTATCGACGAAATCGGGCGCCGCTCGCGCGAGTACACGGTGATATATTGCGTGCTCGCGGTCAGACGCCGAGCTGGACCCCGGTTCCCGGGATCGCGGCCAGAAGTTCCTTTGTGTATTCCTCACGCGGGTGGTCGAAGACCTCGTCTGTCGACGATGCCTCCACGATCCGCCCCTGGCGCATCACCGAGACGTGATCCGCGACGAGCCTGACCACGGCGAGATCGTGTGTGATGAAAAGGTAGGTCAGGTCGAGCTCCGACTGCAGCTCGGTGAGCAGCGCAAGAATCTGTGCCTGCACGAGTACGTCGAGCGCCGAGACGGCTTCGTCCAGCACCAGGATCTCGGGTTTGAGAGCCAGAGCGCGCGCGATCGCGATGCGTTGGCGCTGTCCGCCAGACAGCTCGTTCGGGTACCGGTCGATGAGCGTGGTCGGCAAGGCAACCTGGTCGAGAAGCTCCAGCACTCGTGCATGCCGTTCCTTCTTGCTCCCGACACGATGGGTGACGAGGGGCTCCGCGATCGTCGAACCGATGTTGTAGAGCGGGTCGAGCGACCCGAACGGGTCTTGGAACACCGGCTGCATCTGGCGCCGGAGGGCGAGGAGCTCGCGTCCCCCCACCGTGTTGATGTCCTTGCCGCCTACCATGACGGAACCGGACGTGGCCGACTCCAGCTTGAGGATGAGCTTCGCGACGGTGGACTTTCCCGAGCCCGACTCGCCCACGAGAGCCATCGTCGTGCCCTTAGGAATTGAGAACGACACATCGTCAACGGCGGTGAACGGCTGCGAGCGAATCTTTCCCGTGTTGATCTGGAACACCTTGGTGAGGTTCTCCACGGTGATCGCGGGTGCGGCAGTGACCCGTGGCGCCGCGGCATCCGGCTCCACCTGATCAAGCGCCACACGCTCCCGATGACTGCCCTGGATTCGGCGGGAGGCGAGGCTGGGAGCCGCCGCAACGAGCCGCTTCGTGTACGGGTGCTGCGGGTTCTGGAGGATCTCGAGCGACGGGCCGGACTCCACGATCTTGCCCTTGTACATCACGATGAGCTTCTCGGCCCTCTCAGCGGCGAGGCCGAGGTCGTGGGTGATGAACAGCACGGCGGTGCCGCTGTCGCCGGTGAGCGTCGCGAGGTGGTCGAGGATGACCCGCTGCACGGTCACGTCGAGCGCCGAGGTCGGCTCGTCGGCGATCAGGAGCTTCGGGCGTGACGAGAGCCCGATGCCGATGAGCACGCGCTGCTTCATTCCGCCCGAGAACTGGTGCGGATACTGCTTCAACCGGGTCTCGGCATCCGCGAGACCGGCCTCCTTCAGCACGGTGATCGCCTTGGCCTTGGCATCCTTGCCACGCTTCGCCCGCCCGTTCGCGACGAGGGTCTCCTCGACCTGGAAGCCGATGTTCCACACCGGGTTGAGGTTCGACATGGGGTCCTGGGGCACGAAGCCGATCAGGTTGCCCCG
>Ga0335397_10002795_pt1 | contig 23679 bp, 13 predicted proteins | sample MAT04_FD_205740 | JGI IMG/M metagenome (GOLD analysis project Ga0335397, IMG submission 205740) | Freshwater microbial communities from Lake Fryxell liftoff mats and glacier meltwater in Antarctica - MAT-04 (spades assembly) (version 2) ... | reverse complement strand
GCGCGATCGAGCTCGCGGAGCGCACCGGGATAGCGAGCGGCGAGCTCGCGCAGCGCGTCCTCGTCGTGCGCAACACCCGATCGATCGGCCTCACGAAGCGCCAGCATCCGCTGGTACTTGTCGCGGAGCGCCGCGCGCACCTCGTCGTCCCCCAGCCACCGGTTCACAAGTCGATCTGCTGCACCGCGAGGCTCTCGACGTCGCGGCCGAGGAAGCGCGATGCGACCTCCGCGAAGCGCCCCGGGCGATCGGTGACCTTCAGCCGAAGCTCGCCTCGTTGCCCCTCGACGTGTGGCGCGCGGAGCTCCCGATCGGTGAGCAGCTGCGCGAGCTCGAACGCCGCCGCGACGCCGCTGTCGACGATCTGCACCGGCTTGGGTGAGAGGCGAGTGAGCTCGGCCTCGATCACGTCACGCACCAGCGGATAGTGGGTGCAACCCAGCACGAGCGCGTCGATGTCGGCTCGCTCGATCAGCGGCGCGAGGTAGCGCTCGACCACCAAGCGCGGCACCTCGCCGTCGACCCACCCTTCTTCGACGAGCGGCACGAGCAACGGCGCCGCCAGCTGGGTGACCTCGCCTTTGGACGACACGTTCGCGACCGCCCGCGGATACGCGCCCGAGTTCACCGTACCCGCCGTCGCCAAGACGCCGATGCGACCGGTTCGGCTGGCCTGCACGGCGGCGCGCGCCCCCGGCTCGATCACGCCGAGCACAGGGAGATCGAGCTCCACCCGAAGCATGTCCAGCGCCACCGCGCTCACCGTGTTGCACGCGACGACCAGCAGCTTGATTCCGTCCGCTGCGAGCGCGCGACCACACGTCCTCGCGTAGCGGATCACGGTCTCCGCGCTGCGGGTGCCGTAGGGGACCCGCGCCGTGTCGCCCAGATAGATCAGGGTCTCGCCCGGGAGCGACGCCGCGATGGCGCGGGCCACGGTGAGCCCGCCCAAGCCCGAGTCGAACACCCCGATCGGCGCGCTCGCGCTAGGTCGGCTCATGGTGCTCCTCGGCGGACTCGAGCAGGTTGGCCACGCGCGACGTTGGCATGGAATGCCCTCGTGCGGCAGCGTCGCGCGTCGCGCTCATGTCCGCTGAGGGGCGCAGAACCCGGCGACGCAGCGCCCGGAGAGGCACTCGTGCGCGCTGCCGCACGCGCTGCCCGTGCTCCGCTGGGGCAGGCAGATCTGGTTGTCGAGATCGCAGAACACCTCGCGCACCCGCGGCGCTGGGATCCCCTCGACGAAGCAGTCCTCATCCGAGGCGCAGGTCTCGCTGCAGAGGCCGGTGTTCTCGTTCCGCAGGAGAAAGCAGCGCAGCGCATCGAGACAGGGCCTCCCCGCGCCACACGGCGCGCCGATGCGGCCGCGCGGGACACACACCGACGCGTCGCCCACGGTGCGGCAGGTGAACTCGCTGCCGCCGGGCGCGGAGAAGCTGACCTCGGAGAGCGCGTCGCACCCACCGTCGCCGATGGGCACGTCGTCGCATCGCTCGGTGCAGACCCGCCGTCCGTCGCCCACATCCAGGCAGCGTCCCAAGAGGCACTCGGCATCCGATGCGCACAGCGCGCCCCACTCGCCGACCCAACACACGCTCTGCTGCACGGCGCCGAAGAGCCAGCCCAGATCACTCCAGCAGCTCATCGAGGGCGGGCAGGTGTCGCCGCGATCGTTGCAAGTGGGGAGGCACGCGCCGGGAAAATCGCCGCGCCCCGCCAAGGGGATCGCGCCGACCGCACAACGATCACGCAGCGGCCCCGTGGGCGTCGGCAAGCAATAGAGACGGTTGGTCGCGATGGGCAGGCCCGCGATGAGAGCGGGCACGCCGAGCACCTCCGAGAGACACGCGGACGCGACGTCTTCACCCGCACACTCTTCGCCCACCGAGCAGCCCGCGATGGCCCAGCAGATCCCTTCGTCGCGAAACAAGTCCGTCCGCACGCACGTGAGCCCCGAGGGACACGGGGCCCGAACGGATCCATCACGCTCCGGGACGCATCGAGCGAGGCACGCTCCGTCCGGGGTACAGAGACCCTCGGGACACGTCTCAGAAGCCCGCGTTGGATCACAGCTCGGCGCGCAGAACCCCGGCAGTCCGAGCATCGATCGGTCGACGCAGTCGAAGCCCTCGAGGCAGTCGTCGTCGATGGCGCAAGGAAACGATCGATCCGTGGGCTGGGGCCGGCTCACCGAGCAACCCAGCGCGAACACCAGCCAAGCGACCACGCCGACGATGCGGCGCACTTAGAAGCGGCCCCCGACCCCGAGCCCGAGACCGGACACCCCCACGGCGTCGAGCTCGAGTCGGGGCAGGACGGCAATCGATGCAGGCGCGGGCTCCTCCACCAGCGCGAGGATCAGGGGAATGATCGCGGCCAGCGTGAACGCGCCGGCCGTCGCGAAGAGCACGTTCGCGCTCACCGCTTCGCGCTCGCGCGCGTCGAAGAACTCGAACACCTCGCGCATGGTGGACGTCCCCTCGACCGAGGCGCCCGAGAGCACCCCGAGGGTCACGCCGCCGCCCAGCGCCAGCAGCGCGGCCGCACCGAAGGTCCACGTCAGCGCGGGCACCTCGAAGTGATGGGCCGCCGGTGTGAGCACGGCGTCGAGGATGACGCTCGCGCCCTCGGGCACCTCGACCGTGCGCACCCACAGCTCGTAGCCGAGCGCGCGAACGGTGAGCTCATGCATCCCGGGCGCGACGAGCTCGCGGCGAAACGGCACGTCGGCCTCGGTGCTCCCCAGCGGCTCTCCATCGAGCGACACCGCGCCATCCGCTGTGGTCACGAGCACGATGCGGCCCGGCCGCACGGCCTCGACGTAGAGTTCGGGGACGGCGCCCGCGAGCGCGTCGATCAGCGAGCCGAGCTCGCCCTCCACCACCCGAAAGACCCTGCCCGAGACATCTCCAGTGCGTACATCGATGCGCTCGAGCACGAAGATCCACGTGCCATCCCGTCGTCCCAAGGTGCCCGAGACGATCTCGCGCACCCCGAGCTCCACCCCTGCTATCGCCAGACACGTCGTAGAGGCCATGCACTCCAGCATCGCCGCGTCATCGCGACCGAGGTGGTTCTGGATCTCTTCCTTGCCCACGATCTGCGGCGAGCCGCGCGACGCGACCGCAGCGATCAACAGCTCGGTGAGCGCGTCGGTGGTCGCCGGATCCATGTCGCCCGTAGGGAGCAAGAGCACGCCGATGCGCAGGTCCGCGCCATGCGACGCCGAGCGCTCGGTCGCCTCGGTCGCTGCGCCTTCGCTCACGGACGGCGCGACCTCGGCGGTCTCGACCTCCACCTCCTGCGCATGGGCAGCACCGCTCGCGGCGAGCCACAGCGCGAGGAGCAGGGAAGTCGAGAGGCGGACGAGCACGTCCCGCATCCTACGCTGGCGCCGCGACCACGGGCACATCCCCGAAGGCGAGCGCACCCGAAGACGAGCTCAACCGAAGACGAACCTCATCCGAAGACGAACCTCATCCCCACCCGAAGACGAAATACGCGCCCAGCGCCGCGCTGGTGAGCAGGAACACCAGGACCGCCCCGACGGCGAGCACGATCCAGATCGTGTTGTTCGCAGGAAGGGCGGGAGGCGGCTCCGGGAATCCCGAGGGCGGCTGCGATGGGATCGGGAGGGGCGCGGGGGCAAAACCCGAGGCGGGCGCGCCAAATCCACCAGCCGCGGGCGCGCCGAAGCCACCCGGCGCGGGCGCTCCGAAGCCGCCCGCGACAGGCGCGCCGAACGATCCGGGTGCCGCACCCATCGGGGCCGCACCCATCGGGGCCGTACCCATCGGGGCCACGGCCTGGGATGCACTCGCGAGCGCGCTCTCGATCTCGGCGATCGAGCGCTGGGCCCAGCCCTCGAGCGAGCTGCGATCGTTCGTCGCGCTCAGCCCGAACGCGCGAAGCACGTTGGCCGCCAGCTCGACGGTATTCGGGGTCCGCTGCTGCTTGTCCTTGGCGAGCCCCTTCGCGAGGGCGTCGTCCACCGCGTGCGGCGTGCCGGGCTTCACCTGCGAAAGCGGCGTCGGCATCTGGTTCACGATCTTCATGAGGATCTCGGCGACCGACTTCCCCTCGAAGGCGATGTTGCCGCAGATCATCTCGTACGTAATCGCCGCGAGCGCGAGCACGTCACTGCGGTTGTCGACGTCCGCTTTCCCCATCGCCTGCTCGGGCGACATGTAATACGGCGAGCCCAGCGTGGTGCCGAACGCGGTGAGCTTCGGTCCGGTCTCCATCTGGAGCTTCACGGATCCGAAGTCGAGCAAGCGCACCTCGTCGCCCGCGGGCGTGCTCACCAGGAACAGGTTGTCGGGCTTCAGATCCCGATGGATGACCCCGAACGAGTGCGCGTCGTCGAGCCCCAGCGCGACCTGGCTCAAGACCCGAATGATCCGCGCCGTGGGCAGCGCTCCCGAGGCGCGCAGCAGGTTGCCCAGCTCGTGGCCCTCGAGGAACTCCATCGTGAGGAAGTAGCTCCGATCGGGGGTCTCGCCGAAGTCGATCACCCGCACGACGTACTTGCTGTCGAGTTCCTTCGCGGTCTCGTACTCGCGCTTGAAGCGCTCTACCGCGATGTGATCCTTGGCGATCTCCTGGTGGAGGACCTTGATCGCCACCTTCTTCTTGGTGTCGACGTGGCGACCCTCATAGACGCGACCCATGGCGCCGTCGGCGACGGGCGCGCAGACGACGTACTCACCGACGCGTAAACCGAGGCGGGAATCAGGAGGAGAGCCGGGCGGGAGCACGGCGATGTTGACCGAACCGTCGTGTCCGCAGAAGAACGTGTCGTCCGGATACTCGGTCCCGCACTGCGGGCAGCGACGCATAGGGGGGCGATGCTACCCCCCACACGCCTCCGGTGCCAGAAACGCGAGAGGGCTTCGATCGGCGGGATGATTCCCAGCCGATCGAGCCCTCGCGAACCTGTCAGGGGAAGATGCCGCGCTCTTCGTAGGCCACCCGGATGTTGTCGAGCGCGAGGCAGTACGCCGCCAGCCGGGGCGGGACGCCCTTGGCTTTCGCGTAGTCCATCACCTTGCGGAACTGGCGCACCATCCGGCGCTCCAGCTTCGCCTCGACCTCTTCGAGCTCCCAGCTCTCGCTGCGCTTGTTCTGGATCCACTCGAAGTAGCTGACGGTCACGCCGCCCGCGTTCGCGAGGATGTCGGGGATGACGTCGATGCCCTTCGCCGCGAGCACCTCGTCGCCCTCGGGATTGGTCGGGCCGTTGGCGCCTTCGCTGATGACCGAGACCTTCAAGAGCTCCGCTTCCTTGCTGCCGATCTGGTTCTCGAGCGCGGCCGGGATGAAGATGTCCGCCGCGGTGCCGAAGAACGCATCGCGCTCGATGGTCTTGCCGTTTTCGTAGCCGGCGATCGATCCCTTGGCCTTGTTGTACGCGAAGATGTCGGCCACATCGAAGCCCTCGGGGTTCGCGAGGTAGCCGGTGTGATCGCCTACCGCGACGACCTTCACGCCCAGCCTGTCGAGGAAGATCGCGGAGAAGCTCCCCACGTTGCCGAAGCCCTGGATGATCGCCGTCTTGCCCTTGAGATCGACGTTCTTGTCCTTGGCCCACTCGCGCACACAGAACACGACGCCCTGCGCGGTCGCCTGCTCACGTCCCAGCGAGCCGCCACACGCGAGCGACTTCCCGGTCACCACGCGCATCTGCGCGTTCTTCTCGGCGTCGCCCACCCGGTTCATGTACGTGTCCATCATCCACACCATCGTCTGAGCGTTGGTGCCCACGTCCGGCGCGGGGATGTCGTGCTCGGGCCCGATATTCGCGCCGAGCGCGTGGGTGAAGCGGCGGGTGATCCGCATCAGCTCGTCTTTGCTGTGTGCGCGGGGATTCACCTCGACGCCGCCCTTTCCGCCGCCGAACGGGATGTCCATCAGCGAGCACTTCCAGGTCATCAGCGCGGCGAGCGCGCGCACGTCATCGCGATCGACCGCGTGATGGAAGCGGATGCCGCCCTTGTAGGGCCCGCGGATGTTGTTGTGCTGGATGCGGTAGCCGGTGAACAGCCTCGTCGAGCCGTCATCCATCTTCACGGGGAAGTGAACGATGAGCTCGTTCTTGGGCTGCGAGAGGATGGTCGCGACGTGGGCGGGTAGATTGACGACCTTGGCGGCCTGATCGAGATAGCCCTGAACGACCTTGAAGAACTCGTAGTGCGACATGTGCTCGTGCCCGCTTGGTGAGTGGCCAGGAGTGCGTTCTCCGATGACCTCGGGCGCCGGTGGGTTGCCAGGTCGCTCGATGTCGCGCAACGACGCGATGCGTCGAGTGCAGACCGCCGAGTCGGTGGCGATCAGGGCATCGGCAGATTGATCACGAAGGACCGACCCGCGTTCTGCTCGTCGACCAGCACACCGGCCGTGACCCCTGCCGCGAGCCCCGCGACCACCACCCCGCCGAGCACCCAGAAGGGCCAGCCTTCTTCCCACACCGAGCCCGGAGGCGGTGGCTCGAACCCGACCTCGGGACCTTCCTCCAGCCACGCCAGCGCGGGTGCAATCGGCGCGTGCTCGGTCGCCACCAGCGCGTCGCGTCGGCTCGGCGCGTCGCCTTCGAGCCGCTGCGCCACCCGACACCGGGCCCGGTCACAACCGATCACCAGCCCTCGATCGAAGGGTCCCTCGCCCACGGCTACGAGCACCAGCTGCTCGAGCACGACCCCTTCGTCGGCGAGCGCGCCGAGGAGCGCAGGGATGCGCTCGAGCTCCGCCCGCGTCACCGCGACGCGCAGCTCACGCGCCAACGCGACGGCGGGCTGCGGCGAGAGGATCACCTCGATGGGCTCCCGGCTCCCCGGCAGCACCCGGACGAGCGAGGCCCAAGGTCGATGTCCCGGCGCCTCGACGCGCAGGGCGTGCAGACCCGCACCGATCTGGATGCGCGCCGGCGCGCTGCCCGCGGCCGCGTCGTCGACGAAGACGCGCGCGTCGGTCAGCGCACCGACGACCCGCACCTCGAAGCGCGAGACCGACGCCGTGCGCGCGGACAGCACCGCGCGATCGGCGAGCGCCACCAGCTCGGGAGGTGCTTCTGCGAGCCGGATCGAGCGGCTGGGATCGATCGACGCAGCGCGCTCCAGCGCAGCGCGCGCCAGGCTCCGCTCGCCCAGCTGGAACGCAGCGATCGCAATCTGCACCTCGACCTCGGCGTACCAGGCCGCGCCTCCCGCGAGCCCCACCACGGCTTCACCGCGACGCTCCGCCTCGATCAGCGCGGCGAGCGCGCCCTGCTCATCGAGCTCCGAGGCCCGGGTGCGAGAGAGGAACAGCAAGAGCTCGATGGCTTGCACCTCCGCGAGGTTGGCGCGCGCGAACCCCGCCGGCGCGTAGGCCCAGGTCTCATCCTCCGTCACCACCCATGCGCCCTCGCGCTCGAGCGCCCGCTCGACGCGGCGGGCCCAGAGCTCGGCGCGACCCGCCAGTGCAGGCTCGCCCGCAGTCCACGCGATCACCGGCGCGCGCTGGGCCGCGGCGGGCATCGCGATGCACGAGAGCATCGCGATGGTGACCAGCGCGACGGCGACCAGCGGCCCCCGCACGCGCGGCTCGAGACTCGATGCGCGCGCGTGCTGAGGGAAGGACATCAGACGAGCATGAGGATCGGCGACTCGAGGAGCTTCTTCAAGGCCGCCAAGAAGGTGGCCCCGACCGCGCCATCGATCACCCGGTGATCGCACGAGAGCGTCATCTTCATCGCGCGACCCACGACGATGGCGCCGCCCTTCACCACGGGCACCTCGCGCACCGCACCAACCGCGAGGATGGCGCCCTCCGGCGGGTTGATGACGGCCGAGAATTCCTCGATGCCGAACATCCCGAGGTTGCTCACCGAGAAGGTCCCGCCCGTCATCTCCTCGGGCTTCAGCTTCTTGTTCTTGGCGCGGCCCGCGAGCTCGCGGACCTCCTTGCCGATCTCGAGCACCGACTTGCGATCGGCGTCCCGCACGACCGGGGTCAACAGCCCGTCCGGTACGGCGACCGCGACCGAGAGATCGACGTTCTGATGAAGGAGGATCCTATCCCCTGCGAACGACGCGTTCGCGGTGGGGACCTTGCGCAGCGCGAGCGCGACGGCCTTGAGGAGGAAGTCGTTGACCGAGACCTTCTCGCCGGCGGCCTCGAGCTCGGCGTTCACCCGAATGCGCGCCTGATGGAGCGCCTCGGCGTCGACGTCGATGGTCAGATAGAAGTGGGGGACCGACTGCTTGGACTCGGTGAGCCGACGCGCGATCGTCTTGCGCATCTGCGAGAGCGGCTGCTCCACCGGCGGCTGACGGCCCGCGCGAGCGCTGGTCGTCGCGGTCGGCTTGGGCGCCGCGAGCGCCGCGTCGAGATCGCGCTTGATGATGCGGCCGTGGGGGCCCGAGCCAGCGACGTCCGAGAGATCGAAGTCGTGCTCGCGCGCCATGCGGCGAACCAGCGGGGAAGCCATCACCCGTCCATCGGCGGTGCGTGTCGGCTTGGAGACGCTGGCCTCGGCGGGCGCGTCGCGCGTGACGGCCTGCGCGGCCGGGCTCGCGGGCACGGGCTCCTCCGCAGGAGGAGAAGCTTCGGCGGGTGGCGATGCTTCGGCAGGAGGAGAAGCTTCGGCGGGTGGCGATGCTTCGGCAGGAGGAGAAGCTTTGGCGGGCGGCGATGCCTTGGCCGCGCCGGCGCCGAGCTTCTCGAGCAACGCGGCGATGTCCTCGCCCTTCTGCCCGATGATCGCGACCGGGGTGTCGGGAGCGAGCGTCGTCCCCTCGGCCACCAGGATCTTGAGGAGCACGCCCTTGTCGAACGCGCGCCACTCCATCGTGGCCTTGTCGGTCTCGACCTCGGCGATGAGATCGTCCATCGCGATCTCGTCGCCTTCCTTCTTGGCCCAGCGGGCCAGGGTGCCCTCCTCCATCGTGGGAGAGAGCTTCGGGAGCCCTACGATCTCAGCCATGGTTCTCTCCTCGTGCGTAGAGGACCTTCTGGATCGTCTCGCGTATGCGTGCCGCGTCCACGATCACCTTCTGCTCGAGATGCGCCGCATACGGCATCGGGATGTCGAGGTTGCTGGCGCGCAGCACCGGCGCATCGAGGTAGTCGAACGCCTCGCGCTGCACCCGATCGACGATCTCCGCGCCCGGACCACCGAACGACCAGTGCTCGTGCACCACGACGCAGCGGTTCGTCTTCTTCACGCTCTCCACGATGGTCTCGTGATCGAGGGGACGCAGGGTCCGAGGGTCGATCACCTCGAGTTCGATCCCTTCCTTCGCGTACTGCTTCGCCAGCTCCATCACCGTCCAGTAGGGGCGACCCCACGTGACGACCGTGACGTGCTTGCCCTCGCGCGCGATGCGCGCTTTGCCGAAGGGGATGGTCTCGTCCTCCGCCTCGTCGGGCAGCTCGCCCTTGAGTCCGTAGAGGGTCTCGCCCTCGAGGAACACCACAGGATCATCGGAGCGAATCGCGGTCTTCAGCAGGCCCTTGGCGTCCCGCGCCGTCGACGGATACACGACGTGAAGGCCGGGCACGTTCGTGTAGAACGGCTCGACCGCGTGGCTGTGCTGCGCGCCCACCTGCTTGGCCGTCGCGTTGGGCCCACGGAACACGATGGGCACCCGGAACTGACCGGCGCTCATCTGGTACATCTTCGCCGCGTTGTTGACGATCTGATCGAACGCCACGAGCGAGAAGTTCCAGGTCATGAACTCGATGATGGGACGCAGCCCCGTCATCGCAGCGCCGACGCCCACGCCCGCAAAACCGGCTTCTGCGATCGGGGTGTCGACAACGCGCGCCGCACCGAACTCTTCGAGCAGACCGCGGGTGACTTTGTAGGCCCCTTGGTAGTAGCCGACCTCTTCCCCCATCACGAAGACGGTCGAGTCACGACGCATCTCTTCGGCCATCGCCTCGCGGAGCGCATCGCGGTAGGTCACTTCACGCATCAGCTGGCCTCCCCTTCGTGACCTGCCGCATTCGCAGCGTCGGACGCGAGCACGAAGTGATGCATCGACGCCTCCAGGGCGGGCGCGCTCTCGTCGGCGAACTTGATGGCAGCCTGCACCTCGGCCTCGACGTTGGCGTCGAGCGCGGTCAGCTCGTCGTCGCTCACGCCCATCTCGCGGAGCTTGGTGCGCGCTATCTGACAAGGGTCGCCGCTCTTCTTGCGCTCCTCGACCTCCTCTGCCGTGCGGTACTTGCCGGGGTCCGACATCGAGTGGCCGCGGAAGCGGTAGGTGATGATCTCGACGAGGGTCGGTCCCTCGCCCGTGCGAGCGCGTTCGATCGCCGCGCCCAGGCGCTTCTTCACCTCCAGCACGTCCTGACCTTGGAAGCGATCGCGGGCCATCCCGTAGCCGGGCGCTTTGTCGGTGAGATCCTTCACCGGCATGGTCCGCTCGAGCGGGGTGCCCATGGAGTAGAGGTTGTTCTCGCAGACGAACACGACCGGGAGCTTCCAGAGGCCCGCGAGCGAGAGCGCCTCGTGGAAGCCGCCGATGTTGGTCGCTCCCTCACCGAAGAAGCAGACCACCACGTCGCTGCTGCCCAGGTACTTGCTCCGAAAGGCCACGCCCGCCGCGAGCGCGCAGTGCCCGCCCACGATCCCGTGACCGCCCAAGAAGCGGTTGGGACCATCGAACATGTGCATCGAGCCGCCCAGGCCCCGAGCGCAGCCGGTGTCCTTGCCGAAGAGCTCGGCCATCACCGCGCCAGGGGGCGTGCCGCGGACCAGCGCGAAGCCATGGTCGCGGTAGGTGGTGATGACGAAGTCGGTCTTCTCTAGCGCCGCCTCACACCCCACCGCGATCGCTTCCTGACCGATGTAGAGGTGGAGAAAGCCGCCGATCTTGCCTTGCACGTAGGCGCGGGCCGCTTCTTCTTCGACGCGGCGGATGAGGTGCATCTGCCGGTAGTAGCCAAGCAGCTCCTCTTTCGAGCTCACAGAAACCTCCGAGGTGTGGGGACCCGTTGGGGTCGCCAGGGCGCGGCAGCCTACACGGCTTCGCCCGACTGGCGGAAGCGTTCGCGCACGCCGCGCTGCGTCGTCGCACGACGCGATGAACCAGACCCAAACGACGACGCGCCGCTCGGTTGCCCGGGCGGCGCGTCGCTTGTGCGCTGATGATCCCTCTGGAGGAGCGCCAGCTACTCGATCAGAGCCAGCTGCTGATGCCGAACATCCGCTGAATCTCGATCAGGGTGATGAGGAACGACTCGTCGTGGACGAGCTGCTCTCGGAGGTTCGTCAGCTCCAGCCGCTCGGCCGCAGTGAGGACCCGCCCATCGGTCAGGAGCGCGATGCGATCCGACGCCACGGTGAGGCGAAGGAGGAGCTCGAAGCCGAGCTGCTCCTGCTCGAGGCCAGGGTTCTGCACCTCGGTGCGCACCTTCACCGCGACATACGTCGTGTGCACCCGGTTCGAGGTGTACATGATGTAGTCCGCCGTGTCGGGGGTCGCGCAGACGAGATGGGTGCTGCCCGGGATGGTGGTCCGGTAGCCACAGGTCGCGGTGCCGTCGTTCTGGATGTTGGGGATGGTCCAGCCATCGCCGTTGTCCAGAGTGAAGACCGAGAGGCGGCGCTCCCACGACGTGTCGTAGAAGACCGGGAACTCCGAGAGCGCGAACACCGCCGCGTAGGTCCGCAGGATGTCGTTGCTGGTGCTGCCAATGATGGGATCGGTGTAGGCGTCGCGGATGTCGGGGCGGCAGGGCGCGACCCCGCCTCCCGGGTTGCATCGCCCACGATAGAGATTGACGTACTCGATCGACGGGCGATCCGAGGCGTCGACGCTCGTGACGCGGGGTGCGTACCACGCCGGGTCGTCGATGATGTAGCCGCCGAAGAGTTCGGTCATCTCACCGGGGAACAGATCGTAGAAGTTGATGAAGTAGCGCTCGTCGATGGTGAAGTTCAGGTTCCAGTCACGGACGGTGAGCGCGCGCAGGGCAAAAAGCTTGTCCCACATGACGCCGGAGCGCTCGAGCCGGAAGAACCCGAGGGCACCTTCCTGGTAGCGCGACCACATGTGGTAGCCGGTGCCGACCGGGATCGACATGTCCGAACCCGGCATGTCCATCTCCTCGCCCATGCGGACGTAGGTGTTGGTGTCGGGATCGAGGGCGTAGCTGCCGACGTCGGGGAGCGACGCCAGCTCGGCGAGCCAGTTCATCGCCGCCGCCGAGGCGTCGAGCTGATCGTTCAACCCAAGCGGACCCACGTCGGAACGGAAGGTCGGCTCGTTGAAGTAGCGGAAGAAGAAGTGCTGGTAGATCTTCGCGGCGTCGACGATGGAGCGCTGGGCCCGGCTCCCCGCCATGAAGCCCCGTCGAAAGCGCCGGAAGTACCCAGTGGGGTAGGAGTAGGTCCACTGGACCCGCATGTTGTTGACCGCCTCGAGGAACGACTCGCCCGCGTCGTACACGCTGCACCACGAGATGTCGTTAAGCCGTGGATTTGAGCAGAACATGTAGTCCACCGGCCAATGATCCAGCTCGCCGTCGCCGTCAGTGTCGTTCACCGCGGAAGGCGCGTTGATGTAGTCCACGAAGTCGTCGTCGTACGAGGAGCAGATGCAGTGCTCGGCGCCGCCGCAGGCCACCGGGACGGAGGTGAAGCGGGGATTGGTCACGCAGTGCTGGGTGATCGCCTGACCGGCGATAGTGCCGCCCGTAGCCGCGGTCGAGTGGGGACAGTCGGTGTCGACTGAGCAGGACTCTCCGCCTCGATACCAGGTCATCAGGGTGCGGGTGTGCTCGTCGGATCGGAGGATCCCGTTGAGCGACGAGGTGGGATCGCGGAAGCGGGGATCGCCGTCGAAGGCCTCGACCTCATTGAAGTAGTTGAAGTAGACGGCCGCGCGATCGTAGTAGCCGATCCCGAAGATATCCGAGAGATCGCCGGGGTAGTCCATGGTGGTGGACGCGCTGTAGTTGCCGAGGCCCGCGGTGTTACGGACTGCGCGGACCCGCTCGAGCTCCGCGAGGTAGGCGGCGTACTCGGTCGTGGTGATGTCGCCGTCGGTGTTGTCGTCGAAGTCGTTGTACCGGGGAAGGGGGTTCTCCACCATGATGTTGAACGCCGCAGGCAGGTAGTGATCGCGGTCGAAGGTACCCGCGAAGTTGTGCTCGAGGCCCAGGCCGTGACCCAGTTCGTGCTGCATCACCGCGAGATGCCAGGCCTGCGTCCAGCGGATGCGCGCCGTGTTGAGGTCGTAGCCGGTGAAGGCGGTCGCCCAGTACTGGTTGTACTGGGACTGATACACCAGCGCCTGGCGGGGCATCATCATGCAGGTCCCGCTCGCGAGCAGCGCTTCTTCACGCCGCTGGTCGAGCATCATCGAGTCGAGGAAGTTGTCGCTGAAAGGCGAGAGCCGGTCCCGGGTCTCCTCGTCGCCCACGTCGACGGTCGCAGGGCGGACGCTGCGGCTGTCCATTGCACCGGCCGCGATCGACTCGCTGGTGCTGAGGGCCGGGAAGCCCTCGGCCGCCATCGCGCTCGCGAGCCGGGTCTCCAGCGGGCTGCCATGAGCGTTGTGCATTCGGTCGCTGTACAGCGACGCTCGGCCTTCGGGGCCATGCAGCCGGGAGAGGATGTCCTCACGGTCACCCATGAGCTCGTCGAGCCACGCGGCCGCGTCGCTCGGGAGCACTGGGCGCTCACCCTCGAGCGCGGTACCAGGATCCGCCCCAGGCGCGACGCCCGTCGGCGGACGAACCCGACCCAGCGAGTCGAAGTAGGAGCGAATGTCCTCGCCGTCCTCGATCAGCTCGGATGACTCGCCGCGAAGCAGAGGCCAGTAGATCAGCGGGGCGGTGGAGAAGGTGTCGAGACACTGACCCGCCATATTGATCGGCGAGATGATGGCCTCACCCGTGATCGGATCCTGGTTGGGCTGCATCACGCCGCAGAAGTCCACGGGCTGGGTGATGTAGTTCATGAACTGGTAGCGGATGTCGCCGAGCTGCTCGCAGTTGTTCGGGTCCTCGGCCAGCGCCGGGTCGCGATCACACGAGTTCACATCGAGCACCAGGAGGCACTCGGTGCCCATGAAGTGGAGCTGCGACCAGGTCGCCGCGTCGTAGTCGCCGTACTCCGTCGGATTGGCCACGTCGGCAATGGGGGCATCGCCAGGACCCGCGATCCAGCAGTCGTAGGGGTCGACTACCTCGGCGGGCTGCGCCGTCGGGGGCACGAAGAAGTCGTACTGGTACGGGCAGGTGTTCGCGTCGGGACCGGTGCTCGCGACCTCGGCCGCGCGGACTCCGCCGCCGCGGGTTCCGTCCGAGCAGAAGCAGTACTGGGTGGGGTCCGCCGACTGGCAGGTGACCCGCGCACTGCCGACGTCGGGCGCTGCGCGTCCGGTCGCCTCGCGATGACCGCGCATGAATGCCTCGTTCCAGAAGCTGAACAGCTGGTAGCTGGAGCGGAGTAGGTGCGTGGGGTAGCCGCGGTTCATGCGGTAGTGCACCGCACGGGTGGGACGCGCAGCGATCGGGATGGTGCAGCGACGGGCCGCCGCATCGCAGAGCGAGCCGCCATCGCGCACGCCGTCGCCGTCGAAGTCGAACGGGCTCTCGGTGTCCGGGATCCCGTCCCCGTCCGTGTCGGTCCGGACGGTGAAGCGCTCGCTGCACTGCCAGTCCGCGATGCACTCGGTGTCGGTGAGCGAGTCGGAGTAGAAGTTGTGGCGAAGCCGGTAGTACGTGAGAAAGTCGGTCTCGCCGAGCTCGTCCGAGAGGCCGCCCTCACAGAGGTGGGTTCCCTCGTTGCACACGCCGGTCTCGCACTCGGTGTCGAGGTTGCACCAGATGCCGAGCTCCTCCCGCGAGAGGCCACCGCGAAGGTAGGTGCGGCTCTCGGTGCGGATGATGCCGAAGCGATCGTACTCGGAGTTCGCCAACGTCTCCACGGCGTACTCGTGGTTCGGCGGGATGCGGAGGAAGGCCTCCCGGCTCGTCAGCACGACCGAGGTTCCGCACGCGACCGCCGGGAACGGACAATCCAGAGGCGTCCACATGTCACGGGTCACGAACGACATGTAGTGGACGGTCTCCGCGTCGGCGGGGTTCCACTCGGCGGCGAACCGATACTCGGGGTCCTCGCCGATACGAACGAACTGAGGGCGCCACTCGGCCGGAAGGTTCGTGTAGGGGTCCTCCATGCTGGAGTTGCCCTCGTCGGTGATGCCGAGCGCCACCGGTTCACGCCGGAACATCCCGAAGAGCTCCTCGATCTGCAGCGAGTCGCCGAAGAGGCCGAAGCTCACCATGTTGCGTGACCAATCGACGCGCACGTACTGACGGTCGTACCACTGGCGGTCGGAACTCTCCGAGATGACGTTGCTCGCCTCACCGGTGACGGGGTTGAATTCCTGGCGAACGTCCACGTGGCCGTTGATTCGGTACGCCGCCAGAGGTGAGCCGTGGAAGTCGGCGTCGCCAATGTCGGCGTTCGAGCCCACGATGATCTCGCTCGAACGGTAAGCGTAGAGGAAGTTCTCGTCGATCGACCAGCGAATGCGGCCCATCACGCCGGACTGCGACGCGATGTCGAAGTTCGAGGTGGCGCCGGGCCAAGGCCGGAACGCGCCAGCCGCACCGATGGCGTACTGGGCGTCGTCCGACACGTCGACGATGGTGCGCGTGTACCACCAGTCGCCTTCGAAGACGCTTTTGTCGATCAGGTTGGTCTGAACCCGATTCACCGTATCGAGCCGTTCGAAGCAGCCTGCGACACCGATGCTCAGGCAGAGCGCGGCGATCCACAGGACCAGGGAGAGACGATTGCGACGCATGGTGTCCTCGGAGGGGGCGTGGCCGGGAAGTATGTTGGAGCTCTGGGTCATGGTCGTTCTCCTCAGAGCTCGATGCGGCGGTAGATGGCCGGGAACACGATGCCCAACTGGCGCTCCAGCTGGACCACGTAGTTGAAGAAGGACTCGAGACCCTCCGAGCGATCGGTGAGGCGATCGATCTCGGTGTCCACCCGGGCGCTGTCGATGGCCGACGTCGTGGTGCGGGGGATGGTGTACGGGATCGCGGCGAGGGTCGCGAGCTGCGCTGCGCTCAGGTTGGCGATGTTGTTGGGCGCGCCGCCGAAGTCACCGCGAAGATCCCGGAGGATGAACGCGATGTTGCCCGCGTTGCGTGCCTCGGTGACCATCGCGAAGGCGATGGACGCCTCGTTGCGTCCCGAGGGATCGAGCTGCCAGGCGAGGTAGCTCAGACCGAAGCGGGGGGAGGTGTGCCTCACGTAGTCCACGCCCTCGACCGCGGTCGCGGCCGGCGCGGTGCAGTCCCCCGTGCCCTCGATGCAGAGGAACATCTGCGACTCGAAGGTGGTGTCGTAGTAGATGGGGAACTCGCTCAGACCATAGATGGTCGCGTATGACTGGAGGAGGAAGCTGTCGCCGCCGTTCACCGTGGTGAGCTCGGGACGGTTGTAAGTCACGTCCGCCGGGTTGGGGCGGCAGCTGGTGGACCCAGGGGTCAAGCAGTCACCCCGATAGAAGTCCATGTAGACCAGCTGAGGGTCCGTGCAGGTCGGGAACGTGCCCGAGCCGCAGCGCACCCGAGGCATGTAGGCATCGGCGTCATCGGCGATCATGCCCGTGAACAGCTGGTTCATCTCCACCGGGAAGATGTCGTAGAAGTTCGTATAGAACATGGCGTCCGGGCCGTAGAAGGGCGAGAGACCCCGGACGGTCATCAGCTGCATGGTGATGATCTTGTCGATGAACGAGCCGACCCGCTCGATGCGGTTGATGCCGGTCAGACCCGACTGGTAGATCGACTGGAAGAAGCGACCCTGGCCGATGCGCACCCTGAGGTTGGCGCCTGGGGCCTCGGGGTCCTGGCTGGCGCGCTCGAACCAATCCCAGTCGCGGTCGTATCGGTACGAGCCGATGCCGGGCGAGGCCATGATGCGCGCCATGAAGTTGAGCACGTCGGCTGTCGCCAGGAACTCGTCCTCGAATCCGAACGCGCCGTGCTCGTTCCGGAACTCTGGGTCGAACTGGTAGCGGTAGAGCAGGTTCTGCTGGATGTTGATCATCGGGAACAGGTACCGGAGCAGGCCGTTGATGTAGCCGCCGATGCCGAACGTCCTGCGGTAGCGGCGGAAGGCCGAGAACACATAGCTGCGCTCGTAGCCCTCCATCGCGTTGCGCACCATCTCGCGGAAGCTGTCGCCCTCATCGAAGGTGTTGCACCACGGGAGGGTGCGCGTTCCAGACCGGTAGTCTTCGCAGTAGCGGTAGTTGATGGGGAGGTAGCGCGTACCGGCTCCCGCGGCGTCGAGCACGGCGGCCGCGTCGTCGTCGTAGTTGCTGCACACTTGGCGCGAGGCGACCGTCGGATGTGAGACGCAGGTCTGCATCAGGCTGCCGTCGCGGTTCGCCGTGGTGAGATCGCCCGCGCGCGCACCACCGGCCGAGTACGGACAGTCCGAGTCCGCGGTGCAGGTCTCGCCGCCCATGTAGAACGTCGCGTACGCGCGGATCGAGTTCGACGGGTTGACGTCGGCGAGGGGGACCGTCGGCGCAGCGCCGCGGTCGTACACGTCGACCATGCCGGTGTAGCCCAGCGCAATCGCCATCCAGTCGTGGCGTCCCGAGCCCTGGATGCGCTGGTACCAGTTCGCCGTGTAATCCATGATCGATGAGGTCATCGACCCGTCGATGCCGGCGAGCTCACGGTTCTGCCGGACGGAGGAGTAGGCCGTCTCGTAGAGCCGCTGCTCCTCGTAGGAGAGGCCGATGTCACCATCAACATCGAAGTCGCGGGGGTCGGGCAGCGGCAGCACGTCCTGGATCAGGTAGTAGTCGGGCGAGTAGTTGCCGATGTCGGTGCTGCCACCGAAGTCGTGGCGCAGGCCCATGCAGTGACCAACCTCGTGGATCTCGGTCTGGCGGTAGAGCCGACGGTTGAGGTCGAACTCGACCCGAGCGCGGGTCCAGCCCGCCGAGCTGACACGGTTCACGTACCAGAGCACCGAGTCGTCGGTGAAGTTCTCCGGCATGTGCATGCCGAGCACCGCAAGCCGCGTCTGCAGCTCGCTGGTCTCGTTGATCATGTCCTCAAAGTTCCCGCGGAACGGCGAGGCGAGCGCGAGGAGATCATCGTCGGACATCCCGGGTGCGCCGAAGGCGTCGATCTCGTCGATCCCAGCGAGCACGTGCGACTCGGTGTTCTCGAGCAGGCGGCGCTCGATGTCACTGCCGGCCAGCATCTCGCGACGGTCGAAGATCCGCGCGCGGCCCTCGGGACCCTGGAGCGTCTCGGCGCGCTCCATGATGGCGTCCATCCGGTTGTGGATCTCCTCTGCGACGATCGGGTCACCCTCGAGACCCGCCTCGAGTGCGACGCTGAAGTCGATCCGGGGAGGCGCGGGGAGATCGACGCGGCCGGCGTACTCGAGGTACGCGCGGATGTCCTCGCCCGTGTAGAACTCCGCGTCAGTCAGCCGGCCCGACACGAGGTCGAAGGCCTGAAGCGCGCGGGTCCGGTACCCCTCGAGGGCGGGGCCACCGATGTTGGCGTCGGTGCCGAGCAGCTCGCCAGTGACGGGGTCGGCCCGGAACTGGGCGACGCCGAGGAAGGGAGTGCCCGGCTGATCGACGTAGCTGAGGAGGTTGAAGCGGATGTCACCGCGCTCCTGGCACTCGAGACCATCGGTGGTCCCCTCGTTGGCGGTGACCGCCGGCACGTTGCAGCCGTTGACGCGCAACGTGACGACGCACTCGGCGCCTTCCATGTTGGCGTTCACCCAGTTGTCGAACATGTCGCTGTTCAGCGCGGGGTTGTTCAGGTCGGGTTCAAACGCGCCCTCGCTGCCGTCGAGACGGATACCGCTGTCGTTGACCCAGCACTGGTAGGGGTTGATGACGCCGCGAGCGGTCGCTTCAGCGGCCGTCTCGAACGGATCGTAGTGACCCTCGCAGTCACCTTGTCCGTCGCCTGTCAGGTCGGGCTGAAGGGTGGCGTCGTCGGCGGTGCCGACGCGGCCGTCGGGACCGGGGCCGTTCTGGCAGAAGCAGTAGCCGGCGGGGTCGTCGCTCTGGCACTCGACGCGCGGATACTCCGGCACGGTCAGGTTACGGCGCACTCGGACGGTACCCATCAGCACCGAGTTCCACTCGCCAGCGACCTCGAAGGCCGGGCGGATCAGGTGGGTCGGTAGCTCTCGGCTGGTGTGCCAGATGATCTGGCGGACGCCCCGATCGGCGTACGGAACGGGATTGCCCGCGTCATCCACCCAGTCGGTCCAGATGTTGTGGCGGAAGATCGCGTTGTTGACGAAATCGGTCATGCCCCACGCAGGGTCGCCAGCCGAGCTGGATGCGTCGTACGTGTCGCGCTCCATCCGGAAGTAGCCGGCACGCTCGAAGAGCGCGTCGTCAAAGTTCTCCGGGACGTACTCGCGGGTGTCGCTGACCCGGAGGAACGAGGTACGGATCGAGGTCAACACACTCGCGCAGTTGGTCGCGCCGCAGAACGCGCTGGTGGGCGACCAGAGCTGCTGGGTGACGAAGTTGAACGAGTAGAGCTCGTCGGCGGGGTAGTCACGGGCCCATAGGCGATCGTTCTCGCGGCAGTCCTCCGAGGTGTCGTCGGGACCGTCGCAGCTCATCATCAGGAACTGGGGACGCCAGTCGGCGGGGAAGTTGGAGACGCTCTGCACGAAAAGGTCGGTGGCCTCGCGACGAACGCTGCCGAACACCTCCGAGAGCTCGGCCGAGGTGCCGTACCAGCCCGAGAGCAGGTTGCGCGACCAGTCGACGCGCATGAACCGGCGCTCCCACCAGCGTTGATCTGTGGTGTTCTCCTGCACCACGTTGAGCTCTTCGCCCGTGGTCGGGTTGTAGGCGCGGCGGATGTCGAAGTGGCTCGAGATGCGGTAGGCGGCGACGGGCTCGCCGAGGTAGCCGTCCGGCGCCGCCTCGAAGGGGCTCTCTGCGTCGCCGACTGTCCGGTAGTCACGGAAAGCGTAGAGGGTCTCTTGGTCGATGACCCAGCGGATGCGGACCATGGCGTAGCCGCCGGAGGTGCCGTCCGTCGATATCTCCCCCACGAAGCCGAGAGCCGCGGCCTCGTAGTCGAAGTCGATGACCTGCTCGGTCATGTACCAAGAGCCAGTGAATGCGCTCTTCTCCACGACGTTCGACAGAACGTTGTTGATGGGCGCGCGCCCTTCTCCGCAGCCGCCGAAGGCGCCGCCCATGCCGAGGACGGAAGCCGCGGCGAGCATGAAGCCCAGCGCGCGGCCCGTGGCAGTTCGGGTGAGTCCGTTCATCGTTCGATTCTCCATCTTGAGATCGGGCATCTTCAGGTCGTGGTTCGTCAGGGGTGCGGAAACGTTATTCATGAGGGCCTCAGAACCCAACCAGGGTACGGGTGTTGAGTGCCTCTTCATCTTCGTGGGCTGAGCCCTCCAGATCGCGACTTTCGTCGAGCTCGAGCGAGGCGAGACCCTGACGACGACGCTGGCGCTGCTCAGGAGTGAGGCCGTCGTCCTCGCCGCCAGCCGTGATGGCCTGGTAGATGCCATCGAGGGTGACGGTAGCGGAGAGATAGACCTGCGAATCGGGGTTGAACGGGCTGCGAACGCTGCCATCGTCGTTGTAGAGCGGCGCGATCACGGCCGAGTTCGCGACGCCGAGCTGGAGGTTCAGCCAGGGCTGGACGTCGTACGCGGCGGCGAGCGTGAAGTAGGTGAACGCGCGCCAGCGGGACTGGTTGGGGTCGAACGGGACCTCGTGCGTCGAGCCGCACGGCGTGGTGAGGATGTTCTCGCAACCCAGACTGCCAGCGGCCAGATCGTCCGCGCGATCGAAGACCATCAAGCCCTGCAGGGTAAGCGTGAGGCCCGACACTGGGGTGACGTTGAACGTCAACGCGACGAGAAGCCGGTCCACCGCATTGGCGGCGCCGCCCATCCCGCTGGTGAACGTCGAGCCCACATCGCCCGAAGTGGCGTCGAAGGCGCCGCTAGCGCCGAAGCGGCTCCCGAAGGCTTCACCACCCGGGTACGGGTTCTGGGCCAGCGAGACGTTCGAGCCTGCCCACCAACGCCGGTACGAGAGACCAAGCGCGATGTTGGACGAGAGGAACTCCGGGATCTGAAGGACGCTCGTCAGGCCGATGCCGGTGTTGAAGTAGCGCTGCGCCGCCTGGCTCGCCTTCGAGGTGGGAACCGTGAGGCGAATCGCTGGGATGAACACGAAGCGGTCGACCACGGCCGTGTAACGCAGCTCGACCAATGCATCGCTGAGCGCGAGTTCGTGGTTGAAGGTGTCGCCGTCGGAGTCGGTGAGCTCGTAGGAGACGCCGACGCTCGCGATCAAGAAGAGGCGCGCGTCGAGGTACCAGCGCGGCAGCAGGCCGAACGACCAGTAGTAGGTCGGGTTGTAGGTCTGCTGTCCGTCGCGAACGAGGGTGTTGAACGTCAGGCCCTGGGTCCAGGTGAAGAAGCTGTTCCGCCACGCGAGGGGTTCGTTCTCGGCCTGCGCCTCCATCGCTCCCTCGATGCGTTCCTCGATGCTCTCGTCCTCGTCGCTGACTTCCTCGGAGGCGTCTTCGGTTGCGTCGTCTGCCGCCTCCTCCCGGGCCTCTTCGTCTTCCTCTTCCTCTTCGGCCGTTCGGGCTTCGTCCTCACCCTCACCGTCGCCTGAGAGGGTGCCGAGGGTCTCGGGCGATCCATCGGGCTCGGGCGTCGCCGTGGTCGGGTCGGACAGACCCGCGCTGGGGTCGGATGCGACGTCAGTGTCGTCTGAGTCCTGCGCCAACACGACGCTCGGCGCGAGGAGCGCTGGCGCCGCGACGGTGAGGCAGCCGAAGGCGGTGAGGCAGGCGAGCGCGACGATCCGGTCAGTGATGACGTGATCGGCGTGGGTGCGGTGGCTCTTGCGAGCGGGGAGTGCGTTGTTCGTCACCGAGCCGTCTCCGTAAATGTCCGAGGCAGGAAAGAAGTGGCGAGCCAGAGTGGTTGGAGCTCGCGAGAAGCAGTCGTCAGCAGAACCGGATCGCAGAAGAGTCGGGGAGCGAAGGCGGTCGCAAAGACGCGGCGACAGCGCAGCACGCATCCACACGACAGCCTGGCCGGGGCCGGGCTGAGAGGCGGCGGAGTAGGACCCAAGCCTACCGGCTTGTCAAATGAGTCCTTCACGGCGCGCGCTCGGTGGGTCGATGGAGTGGGTCGATGGAGGAAAGAAAGAGGGTCTAGGTACTCCGGGAGCTACGAGATGCCCCGTCACCAAACGCACGCGTAGTGTGTTGGGGGACGAGGTGAATCCCTGAGTCGCAACCGATGTGCCACGGGGCTCAGCTTGGGCGAATGCCCCATGCGCTCCCAGATTCCAGGCTGATCGAACGCCGTGCCGACCTGTCGCAGTCGGCAGCGTGTAAGGACCGTGACGATCGGAGGTCGCCGGCAGCGGTCACTCGCCGAGCGCCACTGCGTCGTAGGCGACGCGAGAGAGCGTGCTCACGCCCGGTAGCTTCTCCATCGCGGTCGCGATCGCGTCGCCGGTTCCCAGCGCAACGATCGCGACATCGGACGGGGACAGCACCGACCGGGTCGCGTCGTTGGCGACGCGCACCGTGGTCTGTCGAACCCGATCGACGAAGCCCGCCCAGAACGATCGCGGCAGACCGTGCAGCGCAGCGTCGAGGCGGGGCTCGAGGCGCTTGAACGGCGTGTCTCGCTCGAACGCGTGGCTCTTCACCAGATAGCTGCGCGCCTGCGCGAGCTCGGCGGCGGTCAGCCCCTTGGTCACCCAGTCCTCGAAGAGCTCGAGCTCGAGCCGAGCACAAGCCGCCGCCTCATCGGGGGCGGGGTGGGTGTACATCGAGAAGGCCTCGCGCTGTTGATCGGCGCCGATGCGCGCGCTCGCCGAGTAGCTGTAGCCCCGCTCTACCCGCACGGCGCGCATCAAGCGCGATGTCATGCTGCCGCCGAACGCGGTGTTCGCGACGAGCAGCGGGTGAAAGCGGGGATCGCGCAAGCGGGTAGCAAGCGTACCTATCTGGAGCTGCACCTGGGTGCGCTCGGGCTTGTCGATGAAGAGGACCCGGCGACCCTTCTGCGCCACGACCGGCGGAGCCGTCCGGGGCGCTTCCCCGCGACGGGGCAAGGGCGCGAGCAATCGCTCCAGCAGCGCACCCACCGAGCCCTCGTCGATGTCGCCTGCCAGGCCCACGATGAGGTTCTGCGCATGGACGTGAGCTTGCCGCGCCTCCTCGAGATGGCGGAGGGTGATGCGAGGCAGCGATCGCAGCGTGCCGAACGGGGACCGACCGTAGGGATGGGCGCCGAAGAGGTGGGGGCGAAACGAGCGCGCCGCGAGCCAGCGATCGTCATCCTGCCGGGCGATGAGCTCGGCCTCGCTCTCGCGGCGGGCTTCGTCCAGATCGGCCTTGCGCATGGCGGGCTGGGCTATCGATCCGATCACCAGCTCGAGGAACGGCGCGAGGTTCTTGGCCAGCACCGCGCCGCTGAAGCGGGCGCCACCGTGGGCCACCTCGGCGGAGAGCGATCCGCCCAGGGCTTCGATCGCCTCGTCGAACCGACGCACACTCTGGCCACGGGCGCCCGAGCGAAGCAGGCGCACCAGCAAGCGCGCGGTGCCCTCCTTGCCCGGCGGATCGATCAGCGCGCCGAAGCGG
>Ga0335397_10002793_pt1 | contig 23690 bp, 18 predicted proteins | sample MAT04_FD_205740 | JGI IMG/M metagenome (GOLD analysis project Ga0335397, IMG submission 205740) | Freshwater microbial communities from Lake Fryxell liftoff mats and glacier meltwater in Antarctica - MAT-04 (spades assembly) (version 2) ... | reverse complement strand
CGGCGGCGAACAGCGCGAGTGCTCGTTCGCGAATGTCAGCATTGTCGTGCTTCATGTAAATGTCGCGACGGTACCAGGCAACTAGAGCCTTTGACACTTTGCCCGTCGCAATCGCGTCGAACACCGGCACGATGGAATCGGAGCGTCCCAGCAATCGAGTAATCGCTTCAGCGCGAACGTCGGGCGTGAGCGCCGAATAGCGAGCCAGAATTTTTTCCGCCACGCCGGGCACAGGAAAACTGATCAGCGTGTCCAGGGCCGTCAGTTGCAGATCCTGAGGTTCGCGTGGATTCAGCAGCGTTGTGCAGACGGAAGCGGCCATGTCAAAATTCGCCCACTTCAGGAACTCCACCGCGTGGATACGTTCTGGCAGCGGGAGATTTGGGTCTAGCGCTTCGGCAGACATTTGCGCAATCACCTGATTGACGAGCGCTTTTGCACTCGCGTCATTTGCGGGAACGCTGGCTTCCAGAGTTTGTCCTCCGCGTTTTAGTCCGGCTCCCAGTCCCGCCAGAATCTGCCGCTGCACGACCTGCCTGTCTACATCCGGAAGCGTCAGATGCTGCAATTCGCCATACAGCGATTCCAGTTGCGCCACATCCTGTTCGGCTCCGACGACAAACGCCAGTTGCTCAATCATCTGCCTGCCCCCGAGCTGCTGCACAAAATCCGCGTCGTTGATCACGTTTTTCAGGAAAGGCAACTCAGCCTTCCGGAGAGAACTTAACACCGCCAGTCGCGTCCACGGATCATCGCGATCACGTTTGGCGACGATTGACAGCGCTGCCGCAACGCGGTCGTCAGTGATGTTCCCCGCAATCAAAGCCACTTGAAATCGGACGCGTGCATCCGTATCGTTGGCCATGCCAAGGACCGCCCACATTAGTTCGGCGTTCTGTACTAACTGCGGTTCGGCCAGTTGCACCGCGTGTTCGCGCACGTGGCCGTCAGCGTCCTGTAACGCTTTCAGAAGATCGGCTGTCTCGAGCGATTCCAGCCCCTGCAGCGACCACAGGGCATGCAGGCGACCGAGCGGACTGTTGCCCTGCGCCAGCAGTGATTTCAGCAGTGGAACGGCCGTTTTGTCCTGCCGTTCGAACAGCAGGCGATGAGCGGTATCGCGCCACCAGCCGTTGGGATTCGACAATTCCGCCACCAGTTCGTCCGTGGTGGCAGACCCGAGTCGCGGCGCGGGCGGTGGTTGAAACCCGGGGGCAAAATTCGGCGGCACCAGTCGGTAAATGCGCCCGCGATCACGCCCGCTGGTCAGGTCCACTTGAGCTTTCAAATCGTCTGGCATCGACCACGGATGCTCAACGGTTTCCCGGTACATGTCCAGCACGTGCAGCATTCCGTCCGGAGCATTCGCGAAGTTGACTGGGCGAAACCAGTTGTCGGTGGACGCCAAAAAATCGACTCCGTCCTCAGCAGGATTCCCTGCAAAGCTGACGCCGTCTTTCGACAGCCGATATCTCATCGCCAGATTGCCGGCCACCTCACCGATAAATACATTGCCCTGGAATTCGGCCGGGTAAGCGGCTCCACGATAAACCGTCACACCGCTGGACGATGTCACAAAACCTTTTGACACCATCGAATCGCGCGGCGGACGAGTGGCCGCATCGGCTGCCTGGCGAGCCGCGTTGATCACTCGCCAGGGTTCCGGTGGACTGATTTGATAGACGGCAATCTGGTCTCCAGATGCGGCCACATCGTGCAGCAAAGACGCCACAGGCAGAAACGGATTGCGTTTTAGAGCACTCGATGGCAGCACGACATGCTCAATTGGGTTGCGAATGTCGCACAAAAACCGGTTACCCCAGTCGTCAATTGTGTGGCCAAACCGAGCTCCCCCGGACACCAGTTCGAGTACTTCGGTGCGTGGATCAAAGCGAAAGTCACTGCGTCGCATCGTGACGGCGTCGGGGGATCCAACTTTCGAAACGTTGCCGCCGTTGCTGGAACCTGCGGCGTAGATCTGATGATCAAGGCTCCACTGAAGATTGTTCATCACAGCCTGAACATTGTATTTGCGAAAACCGGTGAACACTGTGCGCTGCTCATCGGCTTTATGGTCGCCGTCCGTATCCTTCAGGTACAGAACATCCGGCGTCGCCGCGACGTAAACGCCGCCTTTCCACAGAGCGAGGCCGCTGGGCCATGACAGGTTGTCGGCAAACACGGTGGCTCGATCGTAGATGCCGTCATGATTGGTGTCTTCCAGAACACGAATGCGTCCCAACGGTTCGGATTCCTGCTCCTGCCACGCCTTGTCGAACGACTTGTCGGAATACGGATAGTCGTTCATTTCCACAACATAGGCGAGGCCGTTTTCGTCGTACTGAATGGCGATCGGGTCAGTAACCAGCGGTTCGGCGGCAATCAGTTCGGCTCGAAAACCGTGCTGCAACTGAATCGTCGCGGCCGCGTGTTCCGGAGCTGTCGCAGGAATTCGCGGCAACAATTCGTCTGCCGTCGCCTGCTGCAAGCCGACGCTGCAAAGAACCATAAATAGCGTCGTGATGCTCACGTGATGTTTCAAAGCGTGGTTCGGCATGAGTTGGATTGATGTCAGAATGCAATAATAAAAAGATAAATCGTCGAGACGACCCCGATGAAGAACTCAACGCGGAGGATTTTAGCGGAGAGCAGGTATGGACAACAAACCTAAAGTGAGTGACATTGAGGCAGGACCTGCAGTAGGTGCCGCGTGCCGGGCGGCACTTCGCCGCAGGCGACCGAGCGCAGAAGCACTTTTTTCATGCCCCCGCGCGACCGTGAACGCGGCCTGTCTTCGTCGAGACTTCTCCGATTCGCGTGGCGATCTAACTTGGCGATTGCGGCGCAGTCGATGCGAAAATAGAATCCGGTGGAATGAATGTTTTGTTATTCTCGATCAACCGCGAAAGCTCTGCAACATGATGATCTGGGATCTGCATGGACATTTTTCCGGCGTGGACGGAGCCACCTTGGACGAACGCATCGCTCAGTTGATGGTGTACGCCGATCGGATGGGAATTCAGCGACAGGTCTTCTTTATGGGCTGGCCGTGGTCCACCGATCCGGGGCCTGATGAGTTTCGCAAACAGAACGATCAGGTGCTGCAGGCGTTGAGCCATTGGCATGATCGAGCGTTCGGGTTTGCATATCTGAATGCCGCCTACCCGGAAGAAAGTCTGGCCGAACTCGAACGCTGCGTTGTGGATGGCCCTATGGTCGGAGTGAAGTTGTGGGTGTCGTTCAAATGCAGTGACCCGAAAATTGACCCTATCATCAAACGCTGTGGAGAATTGAACGCTGTTATCTATCAGCACACGTGGCTGAAAAGTTCGGGAAACGACCCAAACGAATCGACCCCCGCCGACATTGCGATTCTGGCTCAGCGTCATCCGACGGTTCCGCTGATTTGCGGACACACGGGCGGCAACTGGACACTCGGAATTCGCGAAGTTCGTTCCTCGAAGAATGTTTCGATCGGCATCGGGGGCTCTGAGCCGACCGCTGGATTCGTGGAAATGGCAGTGCGGGAATTGGGTGCAGAACGAGTCATCTATGGAAGTGATATTGGAGGCCGCAGCTATGCGTCTCAGTTGGCCAAGGTGTTGGGGGCTGAGATTTCTGAACATCATAAAAAGATGATACTTGGCGAAAACCTGAAAAGCATGCTGACGCCGATTCTGAACGCGAAAGGAGTGAAGCGATGATCACGGACATCAACGTCAACGTTCACCGCTGGCCGTTTCGTCGGCTGCCGCTGGATGAAACGACCAAGCTGGTCAACAAGTTGCGACTAAATGGAATCGTAACGGCATGGGCTGGCAGTTTTGACGGCGTGCTGCATCAGGACGTTGCCTCCGTCAACCTGCGAACAACTGAAGAATGCCGTCAGCATGGTGACGGCGTGTTACTGCCTGTCGGCACCATCAATCCCACGCTGCCCGACTGGCCAGACGACGTGCGTCGCTGTCGTCAGGATCACGGCATGCAGGTTGTCAGGATCTATCCGAACTACCACGGATATAAGCTCGATGATCCGGTGTTCGAGCAACTGTTGAACGTCGTTGTCGCGCAGCAACTGATACTGCAGCTTGTGTTGAAGATGGAAGACGTTCGCACGCACCATCCGCTGATGATGGTGCCAACAGTCGATCATGCTCCTCTGCCGCAGTTGCTGACCGACCGTCCGAAACTGCCCGTGATTCTGATGAACATTGACCGGCTGACCAGACCGGACACATCAGCACTGGTGAAGGCGGGAAATGTGTACTTCGATATTTCCCATGCCGAGCAGGTGGGGGCATTGGAAAAAGCCATCCACGATATCCCCTATGAACGCCTGTTGTTCGGATCCCATGCGCCCTTCTTCAATCTGGAAGCGGCGTTGTTGAAGTTCCGGGAATCCGAACCAGGCGACACGATCACCCGCGCCATTCAGTTCGAAAACGCAGCCGCGTTGCTTAAATCGTTTAACGGCTAGCCGAAGGCGTCTGACGCGCAAGAACTCTTGATTGGACATCGCCATTTTATGCGCTGTCCGACTAAGGACCGCTCGATGAATAAGAGTCGGCTTTCCCAACCCCGCCCGCCGAAGGCAGGGAGGGGTCGGACCCAGCGAAGTGATGGTCCGGGGGAGGGCCAACGCATATTGGAAATGCTGGAGTGATGTTCAATCCTGTGCGTAGCGTTCGCCGCGAACCAAATTGCAAGCCCCCTCCCGGACTTTGCTTCGCTCGTCCGATCTCCCCCAAAGCTGCGCTTGGGGGAGGTTGATGGAGATCAGTTACTGCAAAATCCGACTGTTATTTTTCGAGCGGTCCTAACGTCGTTGTTCCTTCACGATCGGGTTCGTCAGTGTGCCGATTCCCGTGATGGTAATTGAAACTTCATCGCCGTCTTCCAGAGTGAAATTGTCGTCCGGAACGACACCAGTGCCGGTCATGAGGAAGGCACCGTCGGGCAGTTCGTTTTCTCGAAACAGCCATGCGACCAGTTCTTCCGGAGTCCGTTTCATCTGACTCAGTTTCGTCGCGTCTTTTGATGCCACCTGGCCGCCACGACGAATTTCCAGTTGAATGTCGATCGAATCAGGTTCCAACGGTCCATCCGCCAGAAGAATGCACGGACCAAGTCCCGCGCATTGCGAGTAGAGTTTTGCCTGCGGCAGGTAAAGCGGGTTTTCGCCTTCAATGTCGCGGGCAGACATGTCGTTACCAATTGTGTAGCCGACAATCTTACCAACTCGATTGATCACCAGTGTGAACTCGGGTTCGGGAACGCTCCACTGACTGTCGTATCGAACTCGCAATGGCTGGCCAGGACCAGAAACTCGATTCGGCGTCGCCTTGAAGAATAGCTCCGGGCGATCGGCCGTGTAAACTTTGTCGTAGTGCGAAGCGGCTGATTCGGACTCTTCCATCCTTGCAACCTGGCTCCGCTTGTAAGTCACGCCCGCTGCCCAGACTTCCTGTCCGTCGATGGGCGCAAGAAACTGGACATCGGAGAACGCCACAACCTTTGTGTCAGGTTTCAGCAGAAAGCGGGCTAGTCCTCCGGGATCGGCAGAATTCAAAATGTCCATTAACGAATGACATTCGTCGATTTGCGTCAAATCAAGCGGCTGGACTGTTTTGTCATGAACGGCAGCAACGCGTTGAGATCCATCATTGAGCCGAATTCGAGCCAGTTTCACGAAGGTGGTCCTGTTAAGAAAATGAGAGGTGAGAATTCAGGCCTCTGCACACAAACCAAAAACTCATCGCATTCAAGAAAATCATTTCAGAACAGCCTCACTGTACGCTTCGGCAACATTGGTCAGTTCAGTCAGGCGTGCGATGACGTCGTTAGAACAGTTTGCGACACTGCCAGACGCTAGCCGTCGTCGCAGCCATGTCACGGGACTCAGCAAGACCGTCGCTGCATCCAAAACAGACAGCAGCCGTTTTTCGCTGGCGTCTAATGGTCGCAGAAGCTGGTATTGTTCTAAGGCGTCGCGGATTTTGCAAACGTCAGCACCAAAGTAACTGCGTGTCAGTCTCGCGATATCGACCGTGACATGATCCGTGGCGGAAGCGCTAAGGTCGATAAGCCCCGTGACTCGGGTATTTGTAAATAACACGTGCGCCCGCCAAACGTCACGCAACACGGGCTGAATGGGAAACGCGAGGGACGCGATCGCCGTCAATTCGCGATCCAGCCATGGTAGCCGGGATTGCAGTGACGCAATGACTCGAACTGCAAGACTGCGAAAACGAAGATCCGGATCGTTCGAGAAATGGTGACGAAACGTGTCGAGTTCTCCCTGAGTCAGCTCAGTCGCGATTTGCAGTCGCCGCTGAACCGCAGGCGAAGATCTTGTTGCAATGTGAAACCACTCGTCGGATCCCACAGTTTTTACCGCTTCGGCTGCCAGTTGATGAAACTGATTCAATGCCTGCAGTGCGCCACGGGCATGTTCTGCTGTTACCTCTTCTCCAGCGACAGAAGCCCCGGGCATCCACGGCTCCACCTGCCAGTACATTTCATCCAATTCGAACCATGGCAGCGACCGGCCACTATGAAAACGCAGGACCGAAGAATCTTCTGTCGTTGACAAAATCGTCGCCGGCGGCAACGGCACCGGGACGAGCTGACAACCGTTCCGCGAAATCTCCTGGAGCAACGTTTGCAGTCGCCACATTCGCGTTGATGGCAATGCAACCGACTTCGGAGTGCCACGAATTGCCAATTCGCGACCATCGTTTGTTGTGGCTCGAAAAACAACCGCGCCGCTGAACCCGCCGCCCACAGTAGCGTACGTCTGAATAGTCAGATCATAAGCACGCTGGACTTCGTGGGGAATCAATAGAGATCCTCAACCCAGAATTTTATGGAGGCTTTCAGCGAAACGAGTGACATCCTTTTCAGTATTGTACAAATGACAGCTCAGTCGATAGTCGATCCCTTCGATACCAACGGTCTTCACGACGACTTTATCCTTCGCAAACTGTTCGTTGAGCAGCGAATGTTTGGCACGGTCGGTCACGCTGAAGCAGACCAGATGGCTGGCCATAGAACTTCCGGGCGGCGGACTGAAGATTTTTGTGCCGGAAGTTTTGCTGACGACTTCATAAAGTTGATTCCGTATGTCCATCAGGCGATTCGCCACCGCTTCTCGTCCGATGTTCTTCACGAAGTCCAGAGATTTTCCAAGGCCAATGGTTTCGGTCCAGTTCGACGTTCCTCGAATGGCCGTGTACACACCATATCCGTCGTCCAGAACAAATGGCGTAATCTGCTCCTTTACTTTTTCATTGATATAAAGCAATCCTGTGCCCTTTGGCCCGAGCAGATATTTGTGGCCACTGGATACGTAGGCATCACAACCCAGCGCCTTAACATCGACCAGAACACCGCCAGGACTCTGAGCACCATCGACCACCATCAGGCAACCGTGCTGATGGGCGAGTTCGGACAGTCGGGCGATCGGTACCTTCACGCCGCTGCTGAACGTCACATGGCTGCACAGGATCACCTTTGTTTCCGGACGGATCGCAGCCTTGAACTTTTCGACGACCTCGTCTTCGCTGGCTGGCGGTGCACCAAGTTCTGCCACATCCAGAAACACACCGCGACGCTTAACAAGGTATCTCCAGGCACCCAGCCCGCCACCGTGTTCATGGTTGCTGGTCAGAACTCGCTGGCCGGGCTGCATATTCAGCCCCTCGGCGATTTGATTGATGCCGTCCGTCGTGTTTCGAGTGACAACGACTTCTTCCGTTTTGCAACCAAGCAAATCAGCAATCTTCGGACGCACAGCTTCGGCGTCTGCAAGCACTGGGCCAAAACCCTGTTGCACGGGATTGCTTTCAAGTGTCTGGTTGACGGCCTGCATGGCTTCAAGAACAGGACGCGGAATTGAACCCAAAGACCCTGTATTCAGATAAGCGATTTCCGGATCAATATAAAACTGGCTGGCAATTTTCTTCCAGTCGGCTGCACCATCAACATACGCTGGAGTTTTCCCCGGCGAGCCCTGGACAGCATTTGACAGTCCGAATACACCTGCCGCAATTCCGAAAGCCCGGAGCGAATCACGTCGTGAAAGTACCAGTCCTGTCGCAGATTCTGTTAAGCCCATTTGAGAAACCTCCGGAGAAAATATTTGGCTGAAAACAAAGTGTTGTGGAATTATGGCGTTGACAGTACCAACTAAGCAAGCCGCCACGAATTTTTTCCGGTTGGTTCATCTGAATTCCATCGCAGCATGTGCTGAGTCGCGAGCATCGCTTGACGCCATACTGATCCCTGGTATGCTCAATGGTATCTGAACCACTGCTCACCACGACGGTACATTCTGCAACTCCGGGGATTTTGATGTTTAGCCTTAAGTTGCGCTGGGCTATTGCTGCCGCTATTGTCACTGTCTTGACTGTGGTGGGTTTTGCAACGTACTTTGGTCAGTCTGAAGCTACACAGCGGAATGTTCTGCTGATCACTCTGGATACGACTCGCGCCGACCATGTCGGGTGTTACGGCTACGAACAGGCGATGACTCCGGTGCTCGATCAGCTTTCTCGTGATGGTGTGACGTTTGAAAACGCCTTCACGACGATGCCACTGACTTTACCCGCACACACGTCCATCCTTACAGGCCGCTATCCGCCGGAAAATGGCGTCCACCAGAATGGCAGTGCGAAGCTGGACGAAAGCATTCCCACGCTGACACGCTATCTTGGCAAGGCTGGTTACAGCACTGCGGCGTTCATTGCGTCGATGGTTCTGTATTCTAAACACGGTCTGAATCAGGCGTTTGATGTTTACGATGATGAAATGGCAGGCGGCAGGCGGCACGGTTCTGAAACGCATTTGATGCGTGACGGAAATCAAGTTGTCGATTCAGCGATCAAATGGCTGGACGGTCAACAGGAAAAACCGTTCTTTTGCTGGGTTCATTTCTATGATCCCCACGCACCATTCGAGGGACATGCCGAGTTATTTGGAGACAGGTTTCGCGACCAGCCGTATGATGGTGACATTGCGTTCGCTGATATTCACATTGGTCGGTTGTTTGATCATCTGAAGAGTCAGGGGCGTTATGAGAATACGTTGATTGTTGTGGTTGGGGACCACGGCGAAGGGTTTGGTGAACACGAGGAAGCCGAGCATGGTTTTATGCTTTACAACTCAACGTTGCGAGTTCCGTTGATTGTCTCCGCCGCAGATATCACCAGGCCTGGGTATCGTGTTTCGGAATCGGTTTCGGTCGTCGATATCCTTCCGACGGTGCTGGAATACCTGAATATCCCCCTCACGGATTCCATTGGCGGGGAAAGCGTCATGGCCGCGCTACAAGGTCGTCCGATTCAATCCCACACCTGTTACGCCGAATCAGAAGCCGGTCTTGCGTCATTCGGCTGGGCACCTCTGACTTGTCTGACAACGGAATCCTGGAAATTCATTGATACGACGCGGAGTGAGTTTTATGACCTGAATTCAGACCCCGGAGAATTACACAATTTGGTAGATACACAAAGCGATGATGCCGAGGAAATGCATCGGATGCTGGTGGACCGGCGAGAACAAATGATCGATTTCACCGGTGGGCAACTGGAAGTTTCAGAAGCCGATCGGAAGAAGCTGGCGTCGATTGGATACGTTTCCGGCGGTGTTGCTTCTGCTTCCTCCAGTTCAGGTGAAGCCTTGCCAGACGTCAAGGAAATGATGCCACATTACAACAACGAGGTTGATGCAAGAAAGCTGATCGCTTCCGGCAAGATTCAGGAAGCCATTGATCTGATGACAATGGTCAGCCGAGAAGCGCCGTCGTTTATTCCGGCGCGATTGACGCTGGGTTCCGCGCTCGAAGCGGCCAACAGGCCCGCTGAAGCTGCAGATGTTTACAACGAAGCCATTCGCGTCCGCCCGGATTCAGCGGACTCGCATTTCGCAATCGGCAAACTTGCGGCGGCACAGGGAGACATGGCGACGGCCGTGACGCATTATTCCAAAGTCGTCGAAATCGATCCAAATTATGCGTCGGCTCATTTCAATCTGGGAAGTGCATTGTTCGCCAGCGGCGATCTGGACGCAGCAAAGATTCACTATGAAAAGGGGCTGGAAGAATTTCCGGACTCCGTCGTCGGCCAATTCAACTTCAGCGTCCTGCTTTTGCATCAGAATGAACCTGCACAGGCGATCGAACACTTGAATCGAGCATTATTGTTCAGTCCGGATAATCCACAAATCATCTTTCAGCAGGGAGTGGCTGAAGCGGCGCTGGGAAATTTTGCGTTGGCGTCAACGCGTTTTCAGGCGGTCCTCAGACTCAACCCGCCGTATCCCGGGGCTGCCGAAAAACTGGAAGAAATGAAAAATAAGATTTCACCGCAGCCATAAAGGAACGCCAGGCAGCCAGCGTTTCATTGAGTGCGTCCCAAATCAGCAATGCATTGTCGCAGCGCAGCAGTGGCGTTGATCACATCGTCAGTAGACGATGAAGTCAGCCCGAGTTGGTGAGCAGTCATGGGCCGACCTATCCGCACAAGGATTTTTGTCCACAATCTCGGCCAGCTTCCTCGCGTTGGAAACGCTTCATACGCCCCCTGAATCAACACCGGGACGACGGGAACGTCGTATCGGGTGAGTAGTATCGCGATCCCTGGCTTGAAGTCGTGCAGTTGCCCGTCGGACGAACGTTCGCCTTCAGGAAACCAAATCAGATTGTATCGCTGTTCCAGAATCGTCAGTGCGGCCGCAAGTGCTGTGCGATCCTCGCTGATCGGAATGACTCGTGTAAGCCAACTCATAAAGCGACGCAGGCGATTTTGCAATACGGTACTCTCTTTGCCAGCCCAATATGTACGCTGAAGTACGGCCAGGGGGATAATTGTTGCGAGAATCGGTGGGTCCAGCGGACTGGTGTGATTGGGTGTCACAACAAAGGGGCCAGAGACTGGCAGATGCTCAAGTCCGGCGACAGAAACGCGAAAGAGCAGTCGAGTCAGAATCCAGTTGACAACATACAAACCCGCATAAGCAGCTTTTGTCGGCCTGCTGCGCGGTTGCAGCCATCGCTCTTGAAGTTTCGTCACCCATCGCCCAGGCTCTTCGACGACCTCTTTGTACTTTTCGATATCCATCCGTGATTCTCATTCTCGCAGAACGAGGACCGGTACTTCTGAATGTCGCAATACGCGCTCAGTCGTTGAGCCGAGTACCAGTCTCTTCAATCCATGACGTCCGTGAGACGGCATGACGATCAGATCGGCCTTCACGTCACTGGCATAACTGACGATCATTGTGCCTGGATCACCAATCAAGCAATGGGCCGACAACGGACCATGCCCATGTTCCGCCAGGTATTGTGTTATGTGCTGCTGACAGTTTTCGAGTCGAATGTTATCAGGCTTGTCCGTAGCGCCATATCGAGCGATTTCGTCCAGTGAAGGGATGACGCTGATGACTTCCACGCCGTCGCGATGTTGTGCCAATTCAAGTGCCGTTGCAATGGCAGTGGAAGTTGCGGCAGAGAAATCAACCGGAACAACGACTCGTTGCGGCGACAACAAATCGGCGATTTGAACTGCGGAAGCAGCTTCTTTCATTCGACGCAGAACGAGAACCGAACAGTGACAATGGCGAATGATTCGTTCGGCGACTGAACCAAACAGCAGTCGCGACACGCCATGCCGTCCATGCGAAGGAACGACGATCAGCCTGCAGCCCATTTCCTCAGCCACCTCGCAGATCTCTGTCCCCGGATCTCCCTTCCGAACCACCAAATTGACGTCGCCCAGATTCTGATCTCTGCACCAGTTACGCAGAACAAGCAGTAGACGCTCTTCGCTATAGTTCGGCAACGTACCGCCGGTCCACGTCAGGGGGTGCAGTGTCAAGTCAAAATCGACAGCAACATGGACGACGGTGACATCCGAATCGGCCTCAGCGATCGATTTTGCGGCATGGATAGCCTGCAACGATGCTTCAGAATAATCTGTAGGGACCAGAATTGGTTTTCGCTGAAAGAGCGGCATGTGCGTCTCCTCACATTCCAATGAATAAATACCCGATTGTCACACAACCAGTGACAATAGTGTTATGGCATCCCGTATGCCAATACAGTCATTTCTACTCGAGGAATCAGGCGGGAGCCATTGTGGGCAATACATTGGCGGTTTTAAGTGAATCTGGAGCAGGACAGAACAGTTCAGCTACTGAGACAATACGCACGTTCGGTCTGAATTGTGTGCGACAAAGCACAAGCCACTCGGAATCTCACGCGAAGGCAATCATGCGGAAAAAGACTTGTAGCGAGCCGCGATGCAGATTCCCAGCACATAACCAACCACCAGATCGACCAAATGGTGCTGGTGCGTCAGCCATGCTGCCATTGCGATAGTGATCGCCCAGATATGAAACAGCCAGTGGCTTTTTTTCTGCTGTCTGAAGATTTCGGCGTGGAATGCGGCGTATGCAACATGCAAAGACGGGCAGAGGTTGTACGTCAGATTCAGCCAGTCGGCTATCCGGTAGGGAAGAGCCAATTGGCGATCATCGGCTGGCAAGCTGAATGCCAATTGAGCAGGAATCAGCAGAAAACAGATGCCCGCCAGGCATGTGATTAACGCCATCATTCGAACATAACACCACAACTGACGTTCACTGTGCAGGATGAATGGTACTGCGACAAACATGAGGTACAGCGACGAATACAGGACGGCCATTTCTGGTACGAACGGAACATACTGTTCGAACGCAAAGTCGATTCGCAAGTGGTTTGACCTCAACCCAGTGACGTAATCCGCACCACCGTAGACGATCGCGAACAGAACGGACAGCAGCGCCGTCGCCAGCAGGGACGCACGAATGTGTGATCGTGACGGTACAGCAAACAGCACGGGCCGGTTCTTTGGCATCCCTGGCAGACAGGTCACTGAATAATCTTTCCGGCAAACCTGTTTTCCACGCGTTCATTTGTCTTTCGCGGTCCCTGCCACATCCAGAGATATCGCCATATCAGAAACTCTCGGTTTGTCTGATCAAGTTCTGCACTCAGACTGGGCAGATAGATCCACGGTACCGTGGGCTGCTCGTGATGCGCGAGATGCCAATTGTGGTTTAGCCACAAGAGATCAATTGGCGCGAACAGCCACAAGTTACGCGTGCCGCTCAGGACATGTCGCTCGGTCCCGAAGTGATGCACGTATTGCATTGCGGACCAGGAAAACCCGAAGCCAAAATAGACAAGAAAATAGTTCCACACCGGAATATTCAGCAGCCAGACGATCGCTGCATGCAGCAGGCACGCCATCAAGCCTTCAATCTGAATCAGACGAAGGTATCGCGGATTCAGTGAATCCATGAAAGCGATTGACGGACGATCGAACTCGAAAAATCGTCGGTTGAGAATTGAGGGAAAGACCATGACGACTGCATTACTGCTGGCAACCAGCATCCAGTAAAAACCGGTCAAAATTCCATACAGAATCAAGCACTTCAGCCAGGGACGATCCCCTTCGAAATACAGGTCAAATGCTTCGTCGTCTGAGCGGTTTCGGCGATGATGCCCGATGTGCCCCTGCCGAATCAGATGGAACGGAGCCGGAAACAGGAGTGCCATGCACACACCAACGGCATCATTGATCCATCTGACCGGATGCAGAATTCCATGTTCAGCTTCATGAATGATTGAGTAAATCGAGTTGCCCAGCAGGCCAAACAGGCAGGCAAGCCCGAGTATGTGCCACCAGGTGTTTGCCAGCGACGTGAAATAGAAAATCGCCAGGGCACTCATCACCTGAAGAGCTGCGATGCACAGGTTCAAAAATCCCGGAATCGGATGGCGTTGTTCAACAGCCAGTGGTCGATTGAACGGTTCATTTTGCGAATCTGAAGACATGTAAGCACCGATTGTCGTCCATCATTGTCGAAATAATAGCCTGCGTTGATAGTTGACTAATCTGCTGGCTCAGCACATACAATAGCGGTAATGAAGATCTACCAGCAATCGACTGACATCAATGCCTGCACCGCAAGCAATTTGCCTGCGCGCTCCTCAGACGCAGCGGCAGTTCGTTCTTATGACCATAGTCAAATACCCTATCCGCCATCATGGTACTATTTCGGAAGCGTGCGGGAATTATCAAAAGGGCCGGTTACCAAGGCACTCCTTGGTAAACAGTTGGTTGGATTTCTCACCAAATCCGGTCAGGCGGGAGTGCTCGCTAATCGTTGTGTGCATATGGGCTCGGATCTCGGTGCAGGCTGTGTTGTCGGAGAATCGCTGCAATGTGCACTGCATCACTGGCGATTCAACACTTCCGGCCAGTGTGAAGAAATCCCGGCATCGGAAGAGATTCCCGGATTCGCCCGGCAAACCAGTTTTCCGGCGGTCGTTCGGCACGGTTGTGTCTACTTCTTCAATCGCCCGGCACCGCTGTTTCCGCTTCCTTTTTTTGACGGATTTGAGGCTGACGACCTGGTTGCAGCTCCCCCGTTTATTGAGTACCTCAAATGCCCGTGGTATATGGTTGGAGCGAATGCCGTTGACGTGCAGCACTTCGCGATTGCCCATGACCGCCGTATGGAACGCAAACCGGAAGTCGATCATCCGCATCCGTACACGCATCGGACGGTCTGCCACTTTGAAGTGGTTGGCAATTCCATCAGTGATCGAATCACCAGGCGTTTTGGTGGTCCGCATGTCCGACTGGAAGTGGTCGACTGGGGCAGCACGATGATCTTCGCGCGATCGACGCTTGCCAGGACAGAAACCTTCGGCATTGTGTCGGTCGTGCCGATCGCGCCGGATCGATCCATGGGACACGTGATCGTGATGGCTCGCCCCGGCAACGGTGCTTTCAGTCACTTGCTGCTTGACCCATTGCGTGCGCTCATTCGCAGGACTCTCATTCGTACATTTCTGCGTTCTGACGTGGGGCGATTGACAGGAACTTTCTACAGCCCGAACACGCTCATCGGTATCGATGATCAGTTTTCAGAGTATTTTTTATGGTTAAATGGTTTGAGTCGCGGGAACCCCGTACACTGAGGATCGACACAATGCGCCAATTCGTTGTTTGCCTGATCTGGATCGTCGTTGCAGGATCGTCGCTCGCTCAGGACGACGGTCAGCAATTGCCAGCCGATCCACCGATCGGTGCCGTACCGGATGCAGCTTCTCAGGAAGCCATTCACGAACAGCTTCACGTTTTGCGTGATCGGATGTTTGCGGCTTACGAAAAACGAGACATGGAAGCGTTGTTAGCGGACGTCGCTCCGAACGTGGTTATCACATGGCAGAACGCCGATCGAAACATCGGGCACGACGAATTTCAGGAGTTCTACAATCGGATGATGAATCCTGAAAACGGTGTCGTCAAAGATGTCTCCAGTAGCTTTGCAGTGGACGGCCCTTCGTTTCTGTACGGCGATGACGCAGCAATCGCGCGCGGCACGCAGACCGATACGTTCGACCTGAATGACGGCAGCAAATTGACATTGCACAGCAAATGGACGGCGACCGTGATCAAGCAGAATGATGCCTGGAAAGTGGCCAGTTTCCATGTCTCGGCGAACATCTTTGACAATCCGATTTTGGACGTCGCGAAAGGCTGGTTGATGACAGCCGGTATCCTGGGCGCAATTGGCGGGTTAATCATCGGCCTGCTGATCGGACGAGCAACTCGACGAAAGCCCGCCGCAGCGTGATGAACTGTCTCTTTACCATGCACCAACTGCTTGCACCCGTCAATGCTGCCGATCAGCCGATCCTGGATCGCGCTCGACGTATCTACAAACAGGAGTTCAGCCGTGAAATCAGCAGCATCGCATTGCGCGAACTCAACTCGCGCTTAGGGATCGATATTGCCACAGCGGTTTTGTATGTCCACTTCGAATCGATGCTCCTGAAACGCTCGGCCGGTTCGATTCCCGATGCTGCAGATCGGCGACCTCTTATGGTCGCGATTGCGCCCGGAGCGTTCTACAAAGAGCACCCGGAAGTCGGAGGTGACGGGCGTGAGTTGATCGAACTTTCCCAAAAGCATTTATGGGATTGCCAACGGATCCCTTCAGAAAGCCTGGGGACTCTAATGGCGAACGCCAAAATTATTAACACATTTTTGACTCACGCCACACAAAGTCATCGCGTGATTCTGGTTTCATTGAGCAAAGGCACCACCGACGCACGAACAGCTCAAACACTGAGGCCCGATCTGTTTGAGTCACTGACCGCATGGATCAGCGTAAGTGGTGTCGCTAGCGGGACGATGATGGCCGACTGGTTGCTCGACAAATGGTATCTCCGCCTTGTGCTGAGTTTCATGCTGTGGCGTCACGGTACTGATCATCAGGCGGTTGTGAACATGCGTTATTGTCGACAACAATCGTTCGAGACCGCATTTGTCGAGCCGACAGCGCCCATGATTCATATTGCCGGCTTTCCGTTGCAACGGCATTTGTCGTGTCGCCGAGCCCGCCTGTGGCATCGTCGTTTTCGTCGTCAGGGGCCAAATGACAGCGTCGTGATGCTCGAAGACTTATTGCAGTTGCAGGGAACCGTCATCCCTGTCTGGGGCGCGGACCATTATCTGCGTGGAAATTGGAACGTGGCCGAATCCATGATGCAACTCATTGCTTTCCTGAATGGCGACGGCAATCTTATCCATCACGAAGACAACATCTGCTCGTCACGCGAGTCTCTTCCTGTTACGACGAGGGTTTGACAGATGATTCGACGAAAAATGCGAATAGCCCTGATTTCGCCCAAGGGGCCGTTGTACCGGCATCGCGGTGGGATCTTTCGCAAGTCTCTTCGCTATATGCCACTCACACTGCCGACGCTGGCAGCCCTGATCCCGGAAGAGCTGGATGCCGAAGTCATCTGCATCGACGAGGGAATTGGCGACATCGACCTGAATCTGGATGCCGATCTGATTGGCATGACGGTAATTACCGGAACCGCAATGCGGGCATACGAGTTGTCTCGACACTTTCGCGATCAGGGAAAGACGGTCGTTCTTGGCGGACCGCATGTTACGCTTGTTCCTGAAGACGCTCAGCCACACGCAGACAGCATCGTCGTTGGTTATGCAGAGGATGAATGGCCGCGATTGCTGAAGGATTTTTCTCTCGGACAGCTTCAGCTGCGGTATGTCCAGGCACCGAATCTTGATCTGGCGAACAGACCGTTGCCAGATCGCAGCGTTTTGCCTGAAAAACGATTCCTGACTGCCAATGTCTTTGAGGCAACGCGAGGTTGCATCCACGACTGCTCGTTTTGTGTCGTCCCGTCCGCGTGGGGCCGCAAGCCGCTGCAGAAACCGGTTCACGACATTGTGGCCGACATTCGCAGGCGTCGTGCAAAGCAGGCAATCTTTGTGGACCTGAACATCATTGCCGATCGTGCGTATGCTCGGCAGTTGTTCGAGGCCCTTGTGCCGCTGCGAATCCAGTGGTACGGTCTCGCAACGACGCTGTTGTGTCAGGATGAACCTCTGCTGGATCTGGCCGCTCGCAGCGGGTGTCGCGGATTGCTGATGGGGTTCGAGTCGATTCTGCCGGCGAATCTGCAGCAAAGCCACAAGCCGTTCAATCATCCGGACTCTTACGCGAGAATCGTTCAAATGCTGCACGAACGACGCATCGCGCTGCAGGGATGTTTTGTATTCGGTCTGGACCACGACACTGAAGATGTGTTTCAGACGACGGCCGAACTGGCGGTCGATATTGGTATCGATTTGCCCCGGTTCGCGATCGTCACACCTTTTCCCGGCACAGTTTTGTACCACCAGATGGAAACCGAAGGTCGTATTCTGACTCGCAACTGGGACCTGTACGACGGCCAGCATGTGGTTTTTCAGCCGACGCACATGTCGCCCGAGACTCTCCTCCGTGGAAACGAGCAGGCGTGGCGATACGCCTATCGATGGCGAAGCATCGCCCGGCGACTTCGGCACACTGGTGCGCCGCTGCATGTTGCGATCACAACCAACCTAGGCTATCGTTATTACGCGCATCGGCTGGATCGGTTCTATACCTGCGACTGGATGACCGGATTGAATCCGCTGCATCGCCAGGCACCGATGGCACTGCCCAGTGAAACAATCGCTGCGGGGAGCAACGAATGACGGAGAATGCGCGCTGCAGGCCCTTTCGTGTCACGATTGTGCATCCGTGTGTCGGTCGCTATCCGGGCATGAAAAACTATATCCGCACCTGGCAGATGGAACCGCTGTCGGCGGCCACGGTGGCGGCTTTACTTCCGCCCGAAGTTGAACGAAAGTTCTACGACGATCGCCTGGAGCCAATTCCGTTTGACGAGCCGACCGAACTTGTTGCGATCAGCGTCGAAACCTACACGGCACGGCGGGCGTATCAGATCGCCAGCGAGTACCGGCGGCGGGGCGTGCCTGTTTTGATGGGTGGCTTTCATGCAACACTTTGCCCTGAAGAAGTGCTTGAATACTGCGAAGCCATTGTTATCGGCGAGGCTGAAGCCGTCCTGCCGCAAGTGATTGATGATTTCCTGCATGGCCGAAACGAAGTGGTCTATCGCTCGCAGGCTCGCCCTGCTTTGAAGGTTCACCCCGACCGATCGATCTTTCTGGGAAAAAAATATCTGCCGATTCGGCTGGTCGAATTTGCTCGTGGCTGTCGGTTCAAGTGTGACTTCTGTGCGATCCAGTCGTTCTTCAAATCGACGCACAGTCACCAGCCGATCGAACATGTATTGAAGGAGATACACGAAACTCGTCGGCGCGGTCAGATGTTTTTCTTCATCGATGACAATCTGACATCGAATCTGGAACAGGCGAAGGAAATGATGCGAGCATTGATCCCGCTCCGCATTCGCTGGGTGACTCAATCCGCGATCAATGTCGCTTATGATGAAGAAGCTCTGTCGCTGATGAAACGCAGCGGTTGCCAGGGGATTCTGGTCGGCTTCGAATCGCTCGATCCAGCATCGCTCAGACAGATGAACAAAGACTTTAACCTGATGAAAGGCGGCCCCGCCGAGGCGATGCGCAACTTTCGTCGACATGGACTGCGCATTTATGGCACCTTCATTTTTGGTTACGACCACGATACCTCAGACACATTTCGCCAAACAATGGACTTTGCAAAAAGCGAAGGTTTGTTTATCGCGGCATTCAATCACATCACGCCGTTCCCTGGCACTCCGCTGTACACAAGAATGAAGCTTGAAGGACGACTATTGTTTGACCCGTGGTGGAATGACGATCGCTATCGCTACAACATGATCCCGTTTCAACCCGCGCAGATGACTGCTGAGGAATTGGCCGATCGGTGCGTGGCGGCTCGACGGGAATTCTACAGTTGGAGCAGCATTATTCGCCGTGCCACGCACCGCGTGAACTATCGTGATCCGTGGATGCTTTTGAATTTCTTTGCAATCAACGCCATGCATCAGCGCGATGTACACGGCCGTAACGGCCTTCCACTCGGTGATCAGAATTGGCACGGACAGTTGATTAAGGCACAGCGCATTACGCCTGGCGACGTACTGCTGAAGGAATCGGCCAGTGACCCGGTATCGGTTTGAACTTGCTGGTCCCGGGGATGATGCCGCACTGAGGCGTCTGATGGCAAGGACACCGATGGACGGAACCATTGCGCTAACATTTCAACGCGAACCGAGTTACTTTGATTCAAACTGCGTCTTGGGTAGAAATCATCAGACGATTGTCTGCCGGGACATGGAACAGAATGGAATCGTTGGTCTGGGAACGCGATCAGTTCGAGACATGTACGTTGGTGGGCAAGTCCGAAAGGTTGGTTACCTCAGTGGTCTGAGGGCGGCAGAACACGCTCGAAAAAGGGGCTTGCTCGCGCGTGGCTACCGTTTTCTGAGTGAACTTCACGACGCTGATCCTGATGCTCCGGAATATTACTTAACGACGATTGCCGAGGACAACACGGTAGCCATCGACAATCTGACGTCTGGCCGGGCCGGGTTGCCGACATATCATCAGCTCAGCCGCCTGCACACGCTCGTGCTGCCAATTCGCAGGACGCCTGCCTGTTCGAAACTCGCTTCAATGGCGAATTGCCAAATTGCGGAAGCCCGGGATGTCGCGGCTGTGATTGATTTCCTGAACGAAAGTGGTGCGACTCAAACGTTCTTTCCACACTATCAGGGCATCGATTTTGAGCAGCCGGGAGGCACATTTTCGGGCCTGAAAAGTGCTTCCATTGCCATCGCTACACGCAACGGAAAGATCATCGCGACTGCTGGTGTGTGGGATCAGCGGCCGTTTCGCCAAACTATGATTAGTAGTTACAAACCCGTGATGAAGCTGCTGCAGCCGCTGCTGAATGCCTGGTCCAGCCTTACTGGCGGCATTCACTTGCCAGCGATCGGCGATCCTCTGAACGCCGCCTTCGTCTGCTTTCCCGTGGTGTCGGTATGTGAACAAGCCGTGTTCGAAATGTTGCTGCAGCATTTGATGCGAATCGCTCCAGTGGATGCTCATTGCCTGCTGCTTGGATTCTGCGATGACCACCCGTTACTTCCGTTTGCCCAGTCACTGAGTCGTTCACGCTACTCGACACGGTTATATGCCGTAAACTGGTCAGCAATTCCTGCCTCAGTTGTTGGCCCGGGAGCGAAGCCCTACTATCTGGAACTCGGGTGTTTGTAACTGAGCAGGATACGTAACCAGAGAAACGCTATGCGACTTACAGGAGACGTCTGTTCGACCAACGAAGTGTCGCCGCAGGATCTCGATCAGATGTTTACCTTGATGCAGCGATACTATGACAACATCGACCGTGAGATGTTCAATCTGGATTTTCGTGAGAAAGATGTTGCCATCATCGCTCGCGATCCATGCGATGGAACTATCTGCGGCTTTTCAACTCAGGTTGTCTACACCCAACGGGTCGGCCTCGAAACAGTGCGTGTCCTATTCTCCGGCGACACAATTATTGATCGCAGGTTCTGGGGGAACAATCCGCTCGCACAACTCTGGGGTCGGATGGCGCTTTCGCTGATAGATCGTTACCCACACCAGCAACTTTACTGGTTTCTGATTTCGAAGGGCTACAAGACGTACCGATTTCTGCCCGTCTTTTTTCAGGAGTTCTATCCTCGTTATGACCAACGAACGCCGGAATGGGCTGAGCGGTTAATCACTGAACTCGCCAGCGCCAGATTTGGAAAGCAGTTCTGCCATTCGACCGGAATTCTGAAGGCATCAAAACAGGCATGTCGACTGAGCAATCACGTTGCAGACATAACGGTCAATCGACTGAAGGATCCCCACGTCGCTTTTTTCAACCGAGTGAACCCGGGACATTTCCATGGCGATGAACTCTGCTGCATTGCACCTCTCTCACGTGCAAACTTTAGTCGCAGCGCGTTTCACGTGATCGGACGATCTGAGGAGCAGGAATCGCAGAACCACGGTTTACAGGACTCCAATTGCCATGCCACCACAATGTCGGAGCCGAATAAGTGATGAGTCGCGTCAATGCTGCGTATCTCGTCAATACACTGTGGTGGCTGTCGTGCCGGCGAAGTCAGCACGCCTTCAAGCGTAGTGTCAGGCAGGTTGAAGCGACGCAGTCACAGGTTCTTCGCCAGATTATTAGCGACAATCAGGATTCCGAGTATGGCTGCCAGCACCACTTCAAAAAGATTCGGCATGTTGATGATTTTCGCGAACTGGTTCCGACCGGTGACTACGAAATGTTCGAACCCTGGATCAATCGAATCTGTCGAGGACAAATCGGTGTCCTGACCACGGAACCTGTCCAGTTGCTCGAACCGACAAGCGGCAGTGTCGCAGGGCGACGGTTGATTCCATATACGGAATCACTGAAACGTCAATTTCAGGCCGGTATCAATCCATGGATTGCAAACCTGTTCTCAGCGAGACATGCCTTGCGCCACGGTCGCGCCTACTGGTTGGTTTCTCCACCCTTCGAACAGCAGCGAACTGTTGGCGGCCTGGAGATAGGATTTGCGGACGACACGCAATATCTGGGTCTGATTGGACGCATGGCTGCTGGCCGCGTGATGGCAATTTCCCCAGGGACGATGAATGGCATTCGCGCAGAAGATGCGCCGTACCAAACGCTGTTGCGACTGCTCGTCGTTTCGGATCTGGCGCTTATCTCCGTATGGAGTCCGACATTCCTGACAAATCTGATTCGAATGTTGGAGAGCTCGCAGGACAGACTTGTACGAGACCTGCGAATGCTGGTGTCTAAGAAAGTTGTGGATCGCATCGAGCGTATTCTCCAGTCTGATGACGGCATTTCCGACAAGCTTGCGAACTTGTGGCCTCAACTGGGCCTCATCAGTTGCTGGGCAGACAGTTCGGCAGCCCACTGCGTCCACGAAATCACAGATTTTTTCCCATGCGTTGAGATTCAGGCGAAGGGCTTAATTTCGACAGAAGCATTTGTCTCGCTGCCGATTTTGGGGCAGTTGGGAAGTGCGTTATCGATCTGTTCTCATTTCTTCGAGTTCCAGGCTGCCTCAACCAGCAGCAATGACACGCTTCTGGCACACGAATTATCGATTGGTACACGATACCGCGTGATTGTCACAACCGGTGGTGGTCTCTATCGCTATCAAACTCATGATGTTATTGAAGTCGTTGGGTTTCTTGAACAATGCCCGTTGATTCGGTTTTGTGGGAGGGCAAACAAAACAAGCGATCTGGTCGGAGAAAAACTGACTGAAGTCTTTGTCGAATCGGCCATCGACCGAATGGCAAAACAACTGTCAATCGTACCTGTATTTGCAATGCTTGTTCCCCACAGAAATCCGCCTGGTTATCGCTTGCTGATCGAGCTGAATGGCGAATCGAAGAAGCCATCCGCATCGACAATCGCCGCGACTCTTGAGTCGCTTCTCTTAGAAAACCCATGGTACAACCACGCAATTCAGGTCGGACAATTGTCCCGTCTCCGGACCACGCTCGATGAATCAAACTCCGGGCTGCAGTGGGACACCTACGAAGAGATGTGTCTCAAATCAGGCATCCGCCGTGGCGACATCAAACCGACCTCACTCGAAACCCGTTTTGACTGGGATTCTGCCCGCAATTGAAGGAGTGGGAACAGCATGTTCGCTCGATCGGGACTGGATACAGTCAGTGACTACATCAAAGTTTACTATCGATAATTGATCTAACGGAGGAGAAACAACAATGCTCAAATCTTCTGTCATGCGCGCCGTTGCGGTTGCAGTGGCGTTTACAGTCGGCAACTTCGGGGTGTTTGCACAAGAGGCACCGCCAGTCTTTCAGGCCGGGTCTGCGACCAGCAATATCACACCACCGCTGGGCGAGTTGATCGTTGGCGGATGGCAGCCGATCCCTGCCACCAATATTCATGACGAGCTTCACGCGCGTTGCCTCGTATTGGACGACGGCAAGGTGAAACTTGCCATCGTGATCTGCGACAACGTCGGCATCCCGGTGGAGGTCTACGATCTGGCCAAACAACAGGTTCACGAAACCACCGGAATGCCGGCTTCGCATATGCTGATGGCGGCCACACACACGCATTCGGCGACCACCGCCCGTGGTCCGTTAAAAACGCTCGCTGAAAACGAGCTGACAGACTATCAACAGTTTGTTGCCCGTCGTATCTCCGACGGGATTCGTCGAGCGCTCGCCCAGTTGGAACCGGCTCGGAGTGGCTGGGGAAAAATTGATGAACCGTCGGAAGTCTTT
>Ga0335397_10002791_pt1 | contig 23698 bp, 25 predicted proteins | sample MAT04_FD_205740 | JGI IMG/M metagenome (GOLD analysis project Ga0335397, IMG submission 205740) | Freshwater microbial communities from Lake Fryxell liftoff mats and glacier meltwater in Antarctica - MAT-04 (spades assembly) (version 2) ... | reverse complement strand
CATCCCGAAAAAACGAATACTTGGGGACGCCCATTCGACTACACACGGTCACTGCGAAACACCCAGTCCCAAAACGAATTAGTCACCCCAAAATGACGTGCTCGTGCCTTCGGGTGATAGGGAAGCGCATGACAAATCTTGCGGCGTTTGATCCATGCGTTGTCTAAACGCCAATAGTGCATCGCATGGTGAGTGAGCCCATCCAAAAATAGCCAATCATTATGCCGAGCGTAACTGCCTCCGCTCGCCAGATGTCTCCTAGCCACAGCACGGGTAGAAACACGAACACGGCGATCAACAATGCACTGAACCAGGTTGGCGTACAGATGAGGGCCATCGGGCTTCGATGATGCTCCGCGTGCCACGTGCTGAAGGGGCGGAGCCCATGCAGCACGAAGCGATGCAGCACGTACTCGACCGCAGTCCAGCTCAAGAGCGCAGCAAGGGAGAAAGCCATTAGTTCCCAAGCCCGATGAGCCGGGCCATGAAGCACAAGGACCGCCGTGAGCGCCAAACTTGCAATCAAATACAACGCGAAATCAATGGTGTAGGCGGTGTCGCTTCGCTGTGGCGTGAAAGGGGACACTGATTTCCTCTCGCGGGCCGGTAGACAGCCAACGTTGAATGCACGTTTTAGGAGGAACAAAGGCCAAATGCTCTCAAGCATGCTGTCCGTGCGCCAGCGCACCGTGGCTTGTTTCGGCCTATTGCAGCGGTTAATTATCGGCGCGCCTTGGCATAACACTGAAGGTTTCGCAATCTGCCACCCACCGTGGCAAATAGTTCGTCTGTAGCGTGCGCTGCCACACAGACGGGGACATTAAGTCGGGTCAGACTGTTGCCTGAATCACGTCGTTTGCGTGAAGCCATGGTCAAGCCGCTCGGTAATTCGGCTGTAACGACCACCCCTGAAGGAACTGCTATGAGCCACATCCCGTCAACCTTGACCTCCAAGTCGACACCTCCACACCGCATCAGCGCGACCCTACTTTTCGCGTCTTTGATGACGGTGCTGCTCGGCGCGTGTGCCAGCGTGCCGCCACCGACCGAACAGATGGCAGTCGCCGAAGCAGCGGTTCAGCGAGCCAACACCCGCACCACCACAGAGTTTGCGGCCAGTGAACTGCAAATCGCGAGCAACAAGCTGACTTCGGCACGGCAGGCCATGGTGAACAAAGACTATGACCGCGCCAGGCAACTAGCCGAACAAGTCGATGTTGATGCCCAGGTTGCGGAGTTGCGCGCGCAATCGACGATTTCACGGAAAGCCGCGCAGGAATCACGAGATGCTGCACGCGTGTTGCTCGAAGAAATCAACCGCAAATCCATTCGCTAATTCACGTTGTATCCAGTCGATCAGGAGTCCCCAATGAACATTCGATCTTTCCACCCTTCTCTTCCTGCGCCGCTTACGCGTCTCGTGCCTTTTGTGCCTCTCGTGTCGGTACTCGCCGTGCTCGCTGCCTGCGGTTCGGCTCCGATCCAAAACCTCGCGCTGGAACAGGCGCGTATCCGCGTGTCCGCAGCACAGAGTGACGCGCAGGTTGTGCGTCTGGCTCCTCAGGAATTGGTTCGTGCCACCGACTCGCTACGCGTCGCCGAACGCACGTGGAGCGACGGTGGCGCGAGCGTGACCGTTGATCACCTGGCGTACATGAGCAGCCAGCGTGCTGCCATTGCGCAGGAGACTGCTTCAAGCCGCGCATCGCAAGCCATTACAGCGAGCGCGTCTGCAGAACGCGATCAGCTACGGCTTGCAGTGCGCACCAACGAGGCTAATATCGCAAATCAACAACTGGCGCTCTCGCAGCAAGAGAATGCACAGAAGACCGCTGAAAATGAACTGGCGCAACGACGGCTTGCGGAATCGCAAAGGGTGAGTTCACAACTTGACGCTCAGCGAATGGCCGAGGCGGACATCGCAAAGCAGCAGCTTGCAAAGTCCGAACTCAGCAATACACAAAAAAGCATCGATCTCACTGCTGCGAATGCCGCTGCGGCGCGCGGTCAGGCGAGCCTCGATAGCAAAGACGCCCAGTTGAACGAGCTTGAACTCCAGTTGAGAGATCTGAACGCGAAAAAAACGGATCGCGGAATGGTGGTGACCGTGGGCGACGTGTTGTTCGACAGCGGACAGGCGCGACTGCTGACCGACGTTGACCGCAACATGGTCAAGCTTGCAGACTTCTTCAAACGAAACCCGGAGCGCACCGCATCAATCGAGGGCTTTACCGACAGCGTGGGTTCCGCCATGGCAAATCTGGATTTGTCAGGCCGTCGTGCGAACGCGGTGATGGCTGCACTGATCGAGTTAGGCGTGTCCCCAAACAGGATGCGTGCGCAAGCCTTTGGCGAAGAAATGCCAGCGGCCAGTAACGGGACACCGGCAGGTCGGCAGTTGAATCGCCGGGTTGAAATTGTGTTCGCCACGCGTCCAGTAAACATGCTCGTCAAGTAGCGCTGCAGGATCAGGCCCTAAACTGTGAAATCTGCGATTACATGAACCTGATGATCTGGCTCCTCGTGGGCGGTGTTGTGGTGTGGCTCACCGTGCTTTCGATGAGCGCCAGTGTGTGGCAAGTGGTTCAGCAAAACGTCGTAGTAGGTCTTGCTGGTGCCATCGGCGGCGGCTATCTGCTCAGTCCACTCATCACTGTTGAAACGATTGATGCCAATTTCGTGAGCGTACCAACTCTAGTGATGGCGGCCTTAGGCGCATCAAGCCTGCTGACTTTGGTCAAATGGTTGAGCGTACGGTAGTCGGCTACTTCTTCAAATGAAACGACGATCGGCAATCGTCACTGTTTTGGGCTTGACCGCGGGGGCGGTCGGATGGGCGATCTGGCCTCGTGAGGGGATGTGGAATCCATGTCTCGGGTTGCCGATGCCAGATCGCCTCGCGAAGCATGAAATCGTGCAGGCGGCCTGGGCAGGGTTGGATGCGGCAAAGGTTTGGGATGTTCACGTCCATTTGGCTGGCCTGGGAGGTGGCAAGAGTCGCGTCTGGGTCAATCCGTTGATGCAGAGTGTCTTTCACCCGTTCGAATTTGTCCATGCGCAGTTCTACGCAAACGCCGCTTGCGCAACTGATCAAAACGCGGAGGTTACGGACACGTACTCGGAGAGACTCTATGCCTTGCAGCAACAACGCCCCGTTGGCGCAAAGCTCATGTTGTTGGCGATGGACTATTTTCACGATGATCTCGGTAATCGTGTTCCGGAAAGAACAGCTTTTTATGTGCCGAACGACTACGCCGCAGAAGTAACGGCTCAGCACCCCGAGCGATTCGAATGGGTCGCCTCGGTTCATCCGTATCGGCCAGACTGCCTTGAGGCGCTTGATTGGGCAAAGAACCACGGCGCGCGTGCGGTCAAGTGGATTCCCTCTGCGATGAATATCGATCCGGCCTCCAGGCGTTGCAATCCGTTCTACGACGCGTTGAAACGATTGGGCCTGCCCTTAATCAGCCATGGCGGCTATGAACATCCACTGCTCGGATCCGGCGCACTTCAGGCGTTGAATAATCCGCTTGCATTGCGGCACCCGCTCGAACGCGGGGTACGGGTTGTTGTGGCGCACTGCGCCAGCACCGGTACGGCTATCGATACCGACAGAGGCAAGAGCGGCCCCGAGGTCGAATGTTTCTCCCTGTTTTCACGTTTGATGAACGAGCCGCAACTTGTCGGACTGTTATTCGGCGACACCTCTGCGTTGACGGAATCAAGCCGGGTGGGACCGCTGCTTCGAAGTGTCCTTGAGCGCTCGCATTGGCACAGTCGACTGTTAAACGGGTCGGACTATCCTTTGCCAGGATATTTACCTGAAGTGTCGATCAACCGCCTCGTGGAAGAAAAGTTCATCCCTATTGCGTCCGGCAAAGTGCTCCGTGAGATCCGAGAGTACGATCCTCTGCTGTTCGACTTTGTCTTGAAGCGGCACATCGGCGCGGGTGAACAACGCCTTCCCGCTTCGGTGTTTGAGACTGCGGCATTTTTCAGAAGCCCTGCAATTACCTAGCGATCACCGACGCGATTGTGCCCAGCGTACGTCACTGGCTACCCTGAACACAGCGTTGCCCACATCAGGAAAATGCATCGGATTGGTCGCGCGGCGACGTAGCGCCAGTCTTCGTGAGCGTCGGAGCATTGGGTCGACGTTGGACGCTACCGTACAGTGCTCGCTAACCCACCTCGCGAATCACGCGTCCGAGCACGGCACTTAGCCACCAAAGAATCTGGCCTCTACTCGTTCCTCTGTACCTCCTGTGGCGAACGCATTCCCAATCGCTGGTAGCGCGTCGAAATTCAGGACTGATCCTGTCATGCTTGAACCTCATGGTTTGCTGATTCAGCCAGCGCCGACAGCTCTCATTCTTTTGAGCAGGGGCCACAATCCCATCAGGCCCAAAATCGGTCCTGGTAGCAAGATCCAAAGCGCCTTGCTGCCCAGCACGTCGATGACGCTCAACAGCAGCGTGATGCTGACGATGGTGATCAGAAACCCTATGCTGTTCTGGATGGCCAGCGCACTACCCACCCATTCCGGCGGGCAGCTTCGGGCCGAGATGGACGAGAATTGCGGAGAGTCGGCGACCACAAAAAAACCCCAGGCAAGCAGCACCAGGAAGCGTTCCAGCAGCCATTCGCGGGGTAACAGTGGATAAATCAGGCACAACAGGCCCGAGGCCAGCAAGGCGAAGGCCGCCACATAGGTGCTGTCCAGCTTGAGGCTGACCCGCCCGCCGCACACACAGCCGAGGAAACCCACCGCGATACAAAAGAAACTGATCGCGGCGACGGATCCGGGCACGCCCCAGTGCGTATGCCCCGCATCCATCAAGAGCTGGCCTGCGAGCCAGGGTAACACCGCCCAAAAAGCATACAGCTCCCACATATGGCCGAAATATCCGGTGGCGGCGGCCCTGAAATCGGGAATTCTGAATACACCAAACGCCCTGCCCAGCGAAGCGCCCCGGTGGCTGTCACTCTTTTTCAGATGAGGACCATCACCCAGAAAATAAACCAGCGCCGCCCCCGCCAGTGCCAGTGCCGAAGAAACCTGGATTACGGTTTGCCAGGGCAGGGTCGCGCCCAGCGCCCGCACGCCGTGCGGCAATGCGGTGCCCAGCGTCAACATGCCCACCAGCAACCCCAGGGCAGCACCGGACTTGCTGCCCACCCAGCCAACGATCATCTTCATGCCCAGGGGATAGATTCCTGCCAGACACAAACCCACAGCAAAGCGAAGCAGAAGTCCTGACTCGAAACCGGTCCAGCCCGCTGAAAACACGGCATTGAAAACCGCGCCTGAAACGCACGCCATCGCAAAAATGCGACTGGTTGAATACCGGTCTGCCCAACCGGAATAGGCCAGCCACAGCGTGCCAGCGATGAAGCCTGACTGGGTTGCGGCTATCAGCCAGGCAAACTGCGTGGGCCCGATAAGCCATGCCGCCATCAAATCGCCGGCGGCACTGTTCGGGCTGAACCAAAGCGATGTGCCCAGCCACTGGGCCAACACGATCAACGCTACGGCCCAGCGCCGCTGGTTCATGAACAGTGCGTCAGCGCCGAGTTCAGGTCGTCGACGAGGTCATCGGCGTTTTCAAGTCCGACAGAAACCCGCAGCAAGCCTTGTGGCGTTTTGCTTTCGGGGCCCTCGATCGATGCGCGATGTTCGATCAGGCTTTCGACGCCGCCGAGGCTGGTAGCGCGGGTGAAAATTTCCACGTTCGCAGCTAACGCCATCGCCGATTCCTTGCCGCCCTTGACCTCGAACGAAAGCATGCCGCCAAAGCCCGACATCTGTTTGCTGGCAACCGCATGGAAAGAATTGCCCGGCAAGCCAGGGTAATGCACCACGCTGACTTTTGCGTGCTGCTGCAAAAATTCAGCGACTTTTTGCGCATTGGCGCAATGCGCCTGCATCCGGTAAGGCAGGGTTGGCAGGCTGCGCATAACCAGCCAACAGTCGAACGGCGAAGGCACCGCGCCACCAAAAAGCTGCGCAGTACGCAACTGGGCAAAGTGTTCGTCATCCAGCCGCGATACGACGGCTCCGCCCAGCACGTCGCTGCGCCCGCCGAGGTACTTGGTAGTGGCATGCATCACCATGTCGCAGCCCAGCGCCAGCGGCTGCTGAAGCACGGGGCTGGCAAACGTGTTGTCGGCAATCGCACGCGCGCCGTGTTGGTGGGCAATCTCTGCGATGGCAGTGATGTCGACACATTGCAGCAGGGGATTTGACGGCGTTTCGATCCAGATTATTTTGGTCTGCGGGGTTACTGCCGTGCGCACGCCGTCCAGGTTCGTCATGTCGATGAACGAGGCCGTGACCCCCCATTTGGCAAACAGATGTTTCAAGACATTCGCCGTGCCGTGATAGATATCGTTCGGTGCGACGACATGGTCACCCGGCTTCAACCCCTGAAAGATCGCGGTAACGGCCGCCAAACCTGAGCCGAAGGCGGCACTGGCTGCGCCGCCTTCAAGCGCGGCCAACGCCGCTTCCAGCCCATTGCGGTTGGGGTTGTGATTTCGCGAGTAAAGAAAACCACGCGAATAGCCCCCGTCGGCATCACGCTCGAAAGTGGTTGAAAGGTGGATGGCCTCGGTGACAGCGCCGGTGCCGACATCGACCGAGTGTCCGGCGTGCACCGCCAGTGTTTCAAATTTGTATTGTTTTCCAGGTTTCATGTTTTTTTCAAGGTGTGAAGGTCAAATGAATCAGGTGGACACTTGCGAGTCGACCAATATATCTTGGCCTGAAGGCCGGTCACATCTCCAACATCTCAGGTTCATTTCGCCCAAGGGGCAGGAATTGCCGAGGTTCCCTCCGTTTGCACGCCGAAAACGGGCAATGCCTGCACGCCCAGACTCGCGGCTTCGATGGCACCAGCTATGTAGCCTGGAAACTGCGGCGACCACTCGCTGGCGATGCCGGTCAGGCGTCCGCTCCACGGGCCGGACGCGGCCCCGGCGTCAGGTGCTTCGGCGTGGTGCAAGGCGCCGTCCAGATCGGCGGCGGTGGCAGTGTAGGAATCGAGCGACCAGTCCTTGAAGACGTCCGCCCGTGGCTTAGCCGCCTGCGGACCGAACAGGCGCGCGAGCTGTGCTCGGCAATGTGAACGCAGCTCGTCCTCGGGAACGCTCTGGCGCTCACGCGCCGACACGCCGAAGAAGCCGGACAGTGCTGCGCTGCCGCCGTGCATCGACGCATCATGGATCTCACCCAGTGGTCCGCGCATACTTCGAGCTTCGCCGGACAGGCCCTGCTCGCGCCAGAAGGGGGTTTCGTAGATTGCAATGTACTTGGCATGCGACGCCATCCAGGTGGCAGTCGTTCGCCATTGTCGGGCCAGCGCCTGAGGCAAGGCTGGCAAGAATTCGATGCTGTCCTCGATCAAACGTGGCGGCATGGCGAGCAGCACATGCCCAACCTTCCAGGTGGTGACGGTGCCACCAGCGTTTTCGCTGTCAAGTTCGATACAGGTGTTCATGTCGCGCAGACGCCACACCCTCTGGCCGGTGATGATCCGGATTCCGTCCAGGCGGCAGCGCAAGGCGTCGATCAGCGCGCCCATCCCACCCACAAGCCGCATCGAAGGCGGCGAGCTCATATAGCCTCGCGTCCGGATGGGCGGCTCATTTGGCGACCGCTCCACCTTCATGTGGCCCGTCTCGGACTGCGCAAAGCGCTGCAAACCAAGCTCTTGCACAAGGCGGTCTAACTGGTGCTGATAATCGGGCCAGAACCACGCCGGCCCCAAATCGAAGCGGTCGACGCCATTCCCCGCATTCGCTGTCAAGGGCACCGGATGCCCCGATCCGGAAACGGATGCGATGCGGCCTCCGAGTGCGTCGCGACCTTCGAGGAGAACATAGTCCGTGATGCCTTTCTGCTCAAGCAAAAAGGCGGCGTACAGGCCGCTCAAGCCTCCACCGACGATTGCAATACGCGCTTTCTGCACTTCTATGCTTCCATTGCCAAATCGTCTGCGTCGCTCTGGGTGCACTGTTTAGCAGGCCATGGCAGGGCGCTCGCCCATCGCCGCGCGCCACCGTAGCAGATGTTGCAAGTCCTCTCCAGGCTTAAGCCGAAGCACCCGCGCGAAGTCCACGACCACCACTGCCGTGATGTCTGCGACGCTGAACTGGCTCGCGGCGATGAAATCGCGTCCTGCCAGTTGTTGGTTGAGTGTCAAAAAGAACTGCTGCACCCTGGCCAGACCACGCCGACCGAGATCGGGAATTTGCGGGTAGTCGACAGGACCTGGCAAAGCGCGATTCACCATGGCTGGACTGGTGTTTCGAAAGCCTTCCACCACCGCCATCAGGCCTTCAAACTCGACCCGCCACTGCCAGCTAGCGATCTCCGCCTTGTCCTGCGGCGTACGACCCAGAAGCGGTGGCTCAGGGTAGCGGGCTTCGAGGTGAGCGGCGATGGCGGCATTGTCGGTGAGCAAAAAGCCCTCTTCCGTGCGCAACGCGGGCACGGTGCACTGTGGGTTGATCTTGCGGTAGGCCTCGCCCATCTGCTCGGCGCTGCGAAGATCGATCTGCACAGGTTCGTAAGGCACGCCCTTTTCAGCCAGAAAGATTCGCGCGCGGCGCGGGCTGGGCGCGGTGGCGCAGTCATACAGTGTGATCATGGCATGGCCGGTGTGGTCGGGGTCAGCTTGTCCTGCGTCTGGGTATCGAAATCGCTGGCGTTATGGCGCTCATGTAGCTGGCTGGACGGCTCACCCCAAGCGCGGTTGACCTTGCGCCCACGCTGTACGGCTGGGCGCAACACAATCTCGTCGGTCCAGCGCAGTACATGCTTGTACTCATGCACGCTTAAGAACTCGCCAGCCTCGTAAAGCTGGCCCTTGACCAGCGTGCCATACCAGGGCCACACCGCCATGTCCGCGATGGTGTAGTCGTCGCCTGCCAGGAAGCGGTGCTCTGCCAGCTGACGGTCCAACACATCAAGCTGGCGTTTAACTTCCATGGCGTAGCGGTTGATCGGATACTCGAACTTGGCCGGCGCATATGCGTAAAAGTGGCCAAAGCCGCCGCCCAGAAAGGGCGCGCTGCCCATCTGCCAGAACAACCAGGACAAGCATTCGGCGCGCGCTGCTCCAGCGGCGGGCAGAAAGGCACCAAACTTCTCGGCAAGGTACTGCAGGATGGCTCCGGACTCGAACACCCGCACCGGCGTGTCACCGCTGTGATCCATAAGCGCCGGGATCTTGGAGTTAGGGTTGGCTGCAACAAATCCACTGCTGAACTGATCACCATCGTTAATGCGGATCAGCCACGCGTCGTACTCAGCACCGCTGTGCCCCAACTCCAGTAACTCTTCAAGCATGACCGTGACTTTGACGCCATTGGGTGTGGCCAGCGAATAAAGCTGTAGTGGATGGCGTCCGACCGGCAGGTCCTTGTCGCTCGTGGCACCGGCAACGGGCCGGTTGATGCTGGTAAACTTTCCGCCGCTTTCCTGATCCCAAGTCCAGACTTTGGGTGGGGTGTAGTCAGTTGCGTGGCTCATCAGATGGTCTCTCTATCGTCGCTCAGTTTTCGGAGCGGAATTTTTGTTTAACGTGGTCGACACTTGAGGTCGAAACTTTGACCCTAGTCTAGGGCGCGAGTCGCACCAGCTAGCAAGGAAATGACAAGTAGCGCCGAAAGATGGCAGAGATCAGGCGGCGGGCAATGCCCTGACCCGCGTCTCGATGAAGGCCCGGTCCTCTAGCTGATTCACCGGATTGCCGGCGCGGTGCCCCCACGCCGAAGGGATCGGCTGGAGCTCGGCATCTTTCAGGTGCCTCATCTCCCGGCGGTTGTCTTCCACCTGAAAGTACAAATCCTGATCGCCCGGCATCAACAAGGTCTTGGCGCGAATGCTGGCCAGCGCTCTCGCAAAATCGCCCCCGCATATCGTGTTTGCACTGATATCGCCGTGCTACCAGGTCCAGAACTGCGCGAGCAGATCCGACGGATCGCGACGCGCGTAGTTCGCCTCCCAGAACGCAACGAGGTAATCCTCCAGCGACGTCGCTCCTACGGTTCGCCAAAGCTCGTCCCGGTGGAAGGTTTGGGACAGCGCCGAGCTCGCATACGCGCGCGCCATCGCGCGAAATCCGCGCACTGCGCGTTCGGTGAAGACACCTTCGCGAAATGCCGGGTCGGCCATGAGCGCGTGCTTGACCCCTTCGATGAACATGATTGTGAGGCGCGCAACGCGCCGCGCCGCAGACGAAAGCTATTCGATCCACCGCCGCAGGGAAGAGCGCGGCCCAGTGGAAGGCCTGCATGGCACCCATCGACCAGCCGTAGACGAGCGCGACTTTCTCGATCCCCCACAGCTCCTTCAACATGCGCCGCTGCACGTGAACCGAATCGAAGCAGGTGACGTTGGGATAGCGAGATCCGACATCCGGGCACGGCGTGTTGGAGGGCGAGCTCGACAAGCCGTTTCCGAACAGGTTCGCAATGATGATGAAGTACTTCGACGAGTCGAGCGCAGCGCCAGCTCCCACCATGAATTGAGTGTCGTAGTGCTGGGCGCTGTAGGAAGTCGGGTACACGATGACATTCGATTTGTCCTCGTTGAGCACGCCGAAAGTCTTGTACGCAAGCGTCATATTCCGAAACGTGCGACCGGATTGAAGGGGTACGTTGCCTGCATCGAAGACCTGAAAGTCTCGCGCCGGAGCAACGACGCCCGAGCTGATCGAAGTTGTGTTTATCGGAACGCCTTTGGCATGGTTTATTGGCCCCCCCCAGTTAGGGCGGGTCTACAGCCGCATATGGAGAGAGTAAAAAAGTGGATGCCATGGAGTGGCAGCATTGAGCTTAAATCAAAGTTGATTTGGTTCTGAATCGGAAGCTCAGTAACTGAGTTTCCCGCTTATAGCAAGGATCACGCCAAGCCGAGGGCTGACATTTTTTGTCCCTGAGATCGCATGAAACCTAGAATCAGACCATGCTCGTTGTTTCAGGTTTAACCAAGCGCCACCCGAATGCGCTGCGCCCCATTTTTCGGGATCTCAACTTTTCTGTTTTGGCGGGGCAAGTTGTTGCGCTGGTGGGGGAGTCGGGCGTTGGCAAAAGCACGCTGCTGAACTGCATCGCCGGGTTGGAGACGGCTGAAGCGGGCAGCGTACTGATTGATTCGCAGAACATGATGGCGCTCGGCGAGTCTGAGCGGGCGAGCCTTCGGGCGGCGAGCATTGGTTTTGTGTTTCAGGCGTTTCATGTTTTGCCGACGTTGACCGTTGCGCAAAATATTGCGGTGCCGCTGTTGTTAACGCGAGTGCCTGTCGCGGGGCATGCCGTTCGTATCGGCGCGTTGCTTGATCGTGTGGGGCTGGCGGATTTTGGGATGCGTTGGCCGGCATCGTTGTCTGGCGGTGAGTTGCAACGGGTGGCGATTGCTCGTGCGCTGGTTCACAAGCCGCAACTGATTTTGGCCGATGAGCCGACAGGCAATCTTGATCCGCGCACGGCAAACGAGGTGTTGTCGTTGCTGCTGGAGCGCTGTCGCGAGCAAAACACTGCGGCGCTGATCGTGACGCATTCGGCGCAGGTTGCGGCGCGTTGCGACCACACGTTGACGCTGACGCCGGATGGCTTGGACCTGTGACGCTCGCCCTTTGGCTGATCAGGGCGCAGTTTAAGACGCGTTTCACGGCAACGCTGTTGTCGATGCTGGCCATCGCGTTGGGCGTGGCGCTGGGCTTTGCAATCGACCTGATCAACACGGCAGCACTCAACGATTTCTCGCGTGCTATGAAGAGCGTGCAGGGTGAGCCGGATGCAGTGATCGCGCCGCGTGACAGCGCTGCAAGCGTGCCGTTGACAGTGATCAATCAGGTCGCGCGCGACCCGGCTGTGTTGGTTATCGCGTCGGTGATTGAAGTGCGAGTGCGCATTGATAGTGAATCCGCGACGGTGCGTTTGATCGGTCTCGACGTACTTACTGCGCCAGCCGTAATGCCGGATTTGTTGCCACGTCAAAGTCCTGACGTATCCGGCAACATGTTTGAGGATGGCGTGTATTTATCGCGCGCATTGCTCGCCCGATTGAATCGCAAGGCGGGTGACGAGGTCACGATCACGCGAGGTGATGCAACGTGGCGTACCCGCATTGCTGGAGACTTGCCTGCAACACGCCCAGATGACTTGATTGCCGTAGCGGACATTGCGTGGGTGCAGAAACGATTTGGACCTACGACCGCCGTCTCCGAGGCACGCATTCGGCTGGCGGCGAACACCGATGTTGAGGCGTGGCGCAAATCTGTTTCAGCAACGCTACCCGCAGGTTTGATCGTCAAAGGCGCGGCCGACGAAGGTGCGCGCGTCTCGAATTTATCGCGGGCCTATCGCGTCAATTTGAACGTGCTGGCGCTGGTGGCTTTGCTGACCGGCGGTTTCCTCGTCTTCGCCACGCAATTGACGGCCTTAGCGCAACGCTCAACGCAGTTTGCGCTGCTCGGCGTGCTCGGGCTCACACCGTCGCAGCGCATGGCACAGCTGTTGTTTGAGGCAATTGCGATTGGTATTCCTGGCTCCGCGCTGGGCCTGGCGCTGGGCTATGGGCTGGCGGTTCTATTCACGCGATTGCTTGGGGGCGATTTGGGCGGTGGCTACTTTTCTGGCAGCGCGCCGACGATTGTCGCGACGCCGTTGTCGATGCTGATTTTTTTCGCGCTGGGCTGCGCGGCAAGCCTCGTTGGTGCGGCGTATCCCGCGTGGCTCAATCGCACGCAACCGCTCGCCACTGCGCTTAAAACGGGCTTCGCACATCGGCCACCGCAAGCACACAAGCGCCGCAGCGTGCTGCTGATCGCACTATCGTTTGTTGCGGTCGCCTTGTCGCAAGCGCCAGCGATTGCCGGTCTGCCGTTTGCGGGCTATGCGGCGATTGCGGTGGTCCTCGTGATCGGCATCGTTGCTGCGCCGCTCGCGACGCATGTGCTGTTCAGCCGCCTGTCGGGCTACAACTTGCCTCCCGCTCAGCGCATCGCGGTGCAGAACGTTGCACAGGCCCCGTTGATGGCGCAGGTCGCTGCGAGCGGGCTCATCGTGAGCTTTGCGTTGACCGTAAGCATGGTAATCATGGTGTCGAGCTTTCGGGTCGCGGTGGACACGTGGCTGGACGAGGTGTTGCCCGCGCCGCTGTATGCGCGCAGCAAAGCCACACCTTTGCCACAAGCGGCGCTCGATGCGTTGAAGCTGCCCGACGCGCCTTTTACGAAGAGCGAGAGCGCCGCGTTCTCTGATCTCACACTCGATGCGTCGCGACCCGCCGTGGCGCTGCTGGTGCGCGAGCTGGATCGTAATGATCCCGGCACTCGCCTTCCGTTCACCGGGCCGGTGATTGCGCCACCGCCCGAACAAACGGTGGTTTGGGTGAGCGAACCCATGGCCGAGCGGTACGGCCTCATACCGGGACAGCAACTGCGTTTGCCTTTGTTGGGACGCGACACGAATGTGTTTATCGGGGGCGTATGGCGCGACTATGCGCGGCAGTTTGGCTCAGTCGTCATCAGCCGCAGCGACTACGAAAAACTCGGGGGTCGATTCGAGCCCACCGACCTCGCATTGTGGCCTCGTCCCGGAGAGGAAGCCGCAGCAAAAAATTGGCTTGGCACTTATGTCCAACAGTACGGACTTGAGTTCTCCGAGAGCGCTGAGATTCGTCGTTTGTCGCTGTCGATTTTCGACAAGAGTTTCGCCGTGACCTACGCGTTGGAGGCTGCTGCCATGATGATAGGATTATTCGGCCTGGCGGTGACGTTGGCCGCTGGCGTGTGGCTGCGTGCGCGCGAACTGGCAACGCTCAGCGCGCTCGGATTTGACCGCGCGATGCTCACGCGTGCGGTGATGTTTGAAGGGCTGATGATCGCCAGCATCGGTCTCGCGATTGGCCTGGCGTGCGGCGTGGCGGTCGGCGCGCTCTTGACGCATGTGATCAATCCGCAAGCGTTTCACTGGCGTATGCAGCTTCACGTTCCGTGGTTCATAGTGTTGGTCGGCGTTGTGCTCACACTTTTTGCGGGGCTGATCGCCAGTCGTTTTGCCGCTCGGCAAACAACGTTGTTGCCTGCAGGGCGCGTATTGGGCAGCGTGCAATGAAGCGCCGCGCGTTCATGCTGTCATGCCTGCTCTCAGCGATGGCCGACGCGACACCGCAATACGCAAAAGTGCTGCGCGGATTGTTGCTGCAATTTCCACGCGATCACGGTGCGCATCCCGACTTTCGCACCGAGTGGTGGTACGTTACAGGTGCGCTGGATTTGCCGCGCAGAGACATCGGATTTCAGCTCACTTTTTTTCGCGTGCGAACGGGCTTTGCCGAGGCGTTGTTGTCGCCTATCGCTGCGAGCCAAATTCTGTTTGCGCACGCCGCAGTGACACTACCGGGAGACAAACTGCTGCACGCTGATCGTGCCGCGCGCGCGAACCTCGGCGCGGGATTTTCGACCGCTGATTGCGACGTGCATATCGGCGCGTGGCAGATGCGCCGCAGCGCGTCGGATGTGTTCACGCTGAAAGCGCCAGACGCACAGTTTTCGTTTGATCTTTCGCTCACACCAACGCAACCCAAAATGCTTCAGGGCGACGCCGGCTTTTCACAGAAAGGCGCGCGTGCCGAGCAGGCGAGCTACTACGTGACCTGGCCCCAGCTGCGGGTCGACGGCAGCGTCGTGCTCGACGGCAAGTCGCAGCGCGCGCAGGGCAAAGCGTGGTTCGATCACGAATGGTCCAGCGAGGTGCTGGGCGAAAAGGACGTCGGCTGGGACTGGCTCGGCATCAATCTGACCGACGGCGGTGCGCTGATGGCGTTTCGCATTCGCGACGCAGCAGGAGCGACCGTGTTTGCTCACGCAACGTTGCGTGATGCAGCCGGACGAACGCAGACTTGGAGCGCCGCCGACGTGCAATTCAAGACATTGCGAAAATGGCGATCCGCGCGCGGCACCGAGTATCCCGTGGAGACCGAATTGCGTTTCGGCCCGCACATCATTCGCACAAAACCGACCATTGATGATCAGGAGCTGTCCACCCGCCGCCCTGCTCCTGTGACATATTGGGAAGGCTTGGTGCAGGTCGAAGGCACGCTCGTTGGGCGCGGATATCTGGAGCTGACGGGGTATGCCGGAAAAATCGTGTTGTAGGGAGAACACCCGAAGGGGTTCCGCCGAACGTGGCGGAATGTGGCATGCGAAGCCGTTCGTCTTGAATGGGAGCGGGTCAGTTTTCGGTCGGCGTCCTGCTCAGCGTTTAGTCGGCGCGACCGCATCGCGATGTAAAAGTGTGCACAATGCTACTTTCTCTAATTCGTGCGGGACGCAATGACAACTTCATTCGCTGACGGTGCAGCGACCTGGAACCAGCGCTTCGCGGGCGAGGACTACATCTTCGGGCGCGAGCCTAATCAATACCTGTGCGCTCAGGCGCCACTGCTCGCTCCCGGTGGCCGTGTGCTCTGCGTGGCCGATGGCGAGGGGCGCAACAGTGTCTGGCTGGCGCGTCAAGGCATGCAGGTCGTGGCCTTCGACATCGCCGAGGTTGGTGTTGCCAAGGCTCGCAAGCTGGCGGCCGATGCGGGTGTCTTTGTTGCGTCCAATGTCGCCGACTGCGACGACTGGCCTTGGACAGCGGACGCCTACGATGCGGTTGTCGCGATGTTTGTCCAGTTTGCCGACCCCGCGATGCGCGCCCGGCTGTTCACCAACATGTCCCGGGCATTGAAGCCGGGCGGTGTGTTGATCCTGCAGGGGTACACATCGAGGCAGCTCGAGTACAAGACCGGGGGTCCAGGGGTGCTGTCGCATCTCTACACCGCCGAGCTGCTACGTGAAGCGTTTGCTTCGCTGCAAACGATCGAGCTTGTAGAGTACGAGGCCGAGTTGAACGAAGGTGCGCGCCATGCGGGCCGTTCGGCGCTCATCGGATTCGTTGCACGCAAGCCCTAACTGGCGACGGCTGATGAACGAATTGTCGGCACCCTGATCAAATTTTTCGGCGTCAACACGTTCCTACGCGCGGCTTCGAAACTAGTAGCGCTGCCGCTTTCACATTTCACCAGAATCAAATCATGACTCACAAAATGCCGGACATCGCGGCGCAAATGCAGCGTGCGGTCGCCGCCCTGTCGGCGCTACCTGCAATCACAACCGCGGTTTTGGCGCTAGCGATCTCGACTTTCGCGACTGCCGGATGGTTTTCCGCGCCTGACTGGCCTACGCTCAAGGCCGATATTCGCAAGTCACATTCCGACGTGCGTCAAATGACCGTCCCGGACTTTCAAAAGAGATTGGTTCAGGGAGAGTCTATGGTTCTGCTGGACGTTCGTTCGTCTGAAGAGTTTGCCGTAAGTCAACTCAAGGGCGGAGTTTCAGTGCCGACCGAGAAGGCCGTTTCAAAACAGGTAGAGACGCTGCAGAAAGATACGTTGATCGTCGTTTATTGCTCGGTGGGATTGCGCTCTGCCGCGACCGCACAGGCGCTCCAGAAGCGCGGTTATCGCAACGTTTTCAATCTGGAAGGATCGCTCTTTGAATGGGCCAACATCGGGCTGCCCGTGTACCGGGGCGATACCAAGGTAGACCGTGTTCATCCGTTTGATCGCAAGTGGGGCGAGTTGCTGAATGCCTCACTGCGCGCGCCGCTAAACTGATGTCGTCGCTTCCCCGAGCCGACGGGTCGTCTTCACGTCCCCGCATTTTGCTTGCGGGCGGTGGGCACACCCACCTCGCTGCACTTGTCCCACTGGTGACTCAGTTGCAAGGCCGTGCTGACATTGCCATTATGGCACCGGACCCTGAGCTGCTGTATTCCGGCATGATGCCGGGATGGCTCGCCAACCAGTACACATTTAGTGACTGCGCCATCCCGCTGGGAGCATGGGCATTGAGTGTCGGCGCAAGCTGGCTTGATGACACCATCGCCGAAGTTGATTTTTCCGCCAACGAAGTCGTCGGTGTCAGCGGAACCCGGTACGGTTACGACGCTGTATCGCTCAATGTCGGCTCCCGCAATGCGCTCGGAAACGTTGCTGACGACATGCGCGACCGGGTGCTGGCGGTCAAACCCTTTTCCGACTTTGTCAGGCGCTGGCAAGCGCTGCAGGACAGCTCGCGTTCCAATCCAGAACGTATCGTAGTGATCGGCAGCGGTCACGCTGGCGTCGAGATCGCATGTGCCATGCGCGCGCGATGGAGCGGCGCCACTAGGGTTTCACTGGTGACCCGGTCCGCCCGAATCCTGAGTAGCGCGTCGGAATCGGTAAGCCATGCCGTCACGAAAAACCTTAAGCGTCGTGGCATTGATGTCGTTTACGGACACCAATACCTGGGGGCGTGCAATCGAGAGATTGAATTTCAACGCGGCACGGAGATCGTCCGCCTTGCGTGCGATCTGGCCGTGATCGCAACCGGCGCGCAGCCACCGCAATGGTTGACCGACAACGCCACACGCTATGCGGTGGCGACCGCCGCCGACGGTGGTGTTTTGGTCGATTCGAGCCTGCGCTCAGTGTCCCATTCCAACGTCTTCGCATCAGGCGACTGCGCCAGTTTCACCGATATTGTCGTGCCGAAGTCAGGGCTCCTTGCGCTGCGTCAGGCATCGACGCTCGCCGCACAGTTGACGGCTGCGGCTACGCAAGTGCAATGCGATGCGAGGTTCGCGCCACAAAAGCGCGGCCTTGCCATCTTGAACTATTGTGACGGCGAGGCCCATGCGACATGGGGGCGTTTTCAGGCAAGCGGACGCTGGGTTTGGCGATGGAAAGATCATATTGATCGCAAATTCATGCGGAGATTTCAGAACACATCCATTCAGTAGAAATCACCGCCAAGTCCGCGGCAGCTACCACCTTTCACCAGAAAAACCTTGCCCGACAATCCGGGCTCAGCGCAGACAGGCAGCTTTCTTCGCCAACAATGACTTTGCCAGCATGCAGTGAATGCCCTTCGAACCGTTGACTGTCTGCGTCACGCGCAAGTCTGCGGCGAGGGAGCACAGTGTGTACGCATCTTCTCTGGATAAACCCGCCACCTCGCCGATCAATACGATCATGTCGCGCAGGGCTGTTTCGACACAGCGATCAAGATCAGGATCCATACCCATCGTGATGTAGTGCGTGGGCGTTTGGGCGCGCGGGTAAGTGAACGTGAGGTCCTCGCGCAGGATGAAGGTAAAGCGGCCCTGAAGCGCAGTTTCGATCGCAGTGACGCAGACTTCGCCGGCGCCCTGCACAGCATGGCCATCACCACACGAGAACAAACCGCCTTCCACAAAGACGGGTAGAAACAGCGTCGCTCCAGCCACCAACTCTTTGTTGTCAATATTGCCGCCGAAGGCGCGCGGCACAATGGATGTGACACGGCCCCAGTTGGGTGCCGGCGCAGTTCCCATCACGCCGAAGAAAGGCGCTAGTGCCAGTTCCAGCCCCCAGGGCAGTCTGGCGGTTTTGGCCTTGAGATCGATGGGAATGTGCAACAGCCGAAACTCATCAAAGTCATTTGGCAGTGTGCCCGCGAGGGGCCGGATGCAAGGGGCTCGTTAAAACAGACGCTACCTGTTTGGTAGTTTTCACCGTATCGAGGACTCACTGAGTGGCACACGAACGGACTCCGCATAATTCCTGCGCAAGGCGCTCGGCGGGATCAGCTTCCCGACCCGGCTTTCAGTGTCTTGTTCAGGAAGCTCACGAGCGCGGCGTTGAAACTGGCGTGAAACGCCGTCCGGTCGAAGCCGACGGCACTGGTGCATATGGCGGGAGCCATCGACGCGAGCGCAGGGCCGCAAGGTGCCAGAAAATCGTAATGTCCGGCATTGGCAACGACGTGATTGTCCGCCTCCTGAGGCAGCGCGAGCCTCACAGCTTCTGCATAGCGCGGGTGCGGAAGCACGACATCGTTATCGGCGCGCCAGAGTTGCACCGGCACCTTGACGTTCTTGAGCCCGTCCGGGGAGAACGCAAATCCAAGCGCGGGCGCGGCTACCACTGCGGCCTTGATGCGTGGATCGGCCGCACGGGCTGTTCTGGACGTGAGGGGCACCGCGAGATTGCCGCTGCTCTTCGCAATGAGCTGGCAGGCAAAGTCTTCGGGGTATTGGCGGCACTCTGGCCCGACTTTTGAAAAATCAGGAATGCCACCGATGCTCACCAGCGTGGTGAAGCCGCCCGCTGAGAAGCCGAACATGCCGATGCGCGACGGGTCGATGATCGCGCGGCCATCCCAGGCAGACAGCATGTGGTCGAGCACACGGCTGATCTGACGTGGCCGATCCATGACGTCGGCGCTGCGGCTCTTGTCCGCGTAGTTGTCACCCGCGTGGGTGACCGCCACCACGACAAAACCGGCGTCCGCCAGCGCGATGGCGGTGTCGAAATGAACGAGGAACGAGCCGGCGTATCCATGCGAAATCACCACCAGCGGAAGGGCCTTGCCCTGCGCGACGCCGTTGACCGCAACGCTCATCGTCGTCGGACCCATCGCCAGCGGCTGGATCGTGGCCTGGCTCGGGTACCAGATGCCAATTTCCAGTGGCTTGCCATCAGGATCGGCGGCATAACCGTGTTGAAAGCCCGCAGCATTGACGCAAGTACAGGCAAGTGAAATGACGAGGGCAGTGATAGCAAACAATAGTTTTGATGTGAGCGTATTCATCGGTGATGACTCCTAAGTGCAGTTGAGTTGAGGAGAGCGATCTTATGCACTGCCCTACCGACGGTTTGAGTCGTTGCGACGAAGGGTGCCAATCGATGCGCCATGCGCCAACGGCGGTCGCGAGACGATGCGGCACGGCTCGCTACGGGTGAGCCCAAGCGGCCACTCCAGCGTCGTGTCACGGCAACAGGGGATCGGTGGATGCTTACGCATTACGGCGCGCGCTGTAGTTCCTACCAGTGATCGGACTCTGCCCCAGGAACTTCTTTTACCCACGGGCGCACGGCACTGGAAAGGGACGGGCATACTTATTCCATTTCCAAATCAATACTGACTTTGTCGCTTTCGCCTTGCCGTGCTCACGCACTGTCTGCGGCTCAGCTTCGCGTCACTATCGATTTGGAAACGGAATTAGGTATATCGACGCCCATCCTCGTTACCAAGCTGTTCGCCCCGCCACGCGTGGAGCAGGCTGTCTCGCGGTCGCGTCTGGTCGAGCGGCTGGACAGCGGTTTGGCGCGAAAGCTGACGCTGGTTTGCGCGCCTGCGGGCTTCGGCAAATCGTCTTTGCTCGGCGCATGGGCAGGCGGCTGCAATCGACCCTGCCCGTGGCTCTCGCTGGGTCAAGGAGAGCGGGATCTCCAGCAGTTCCTCGCCTATCTGGTCGCCGCTGTGCAGACCGTGGATGCCAGCGTCGGTGCCAGCGCATGGGCGCTACTGCAGACCACGCCGCCGCCTTCGGCCCCTTCTGTTTTGACCGCGCTGCTCAACGAAGTCGCTGATGACCTTGAATCCGTTCTGCTGATACTGGATGACTACCATCTGGTCGCCTGCAAGCCTGTCGACGAAGCTGCTGCTCGTAGTGATTGGCACCGGGATCGACGTAGTTCATGCCGTAGCGCATCGCGTTATAGAACAACACAGCGATCTTTCGTGCCGTTGCGGTCACCGCTTTGGCGTTACCAATGCGCGCAGCCAATCGACGATAGAACGCCCCCAGTGCGGTTTGCGTTCTGCCCACCGTCACCGCAGCGAGTCGCAGATGCGCGGTGACGCGGTTTGAACTCTTTCGCGTGTGCGCCGAGAGCACCTTGCCGCCACTGATCTTGCAGCCCGGCGCCAATGTCAGCCAGGAGGTGAAATGCTTAGCCGTCTTCCAGCGCGATAGATCAGTGCCGCATTCCGCCACCAGACGCAGCGCCAGAAACGGCCCGATGCCGTGAATTTGCGTCAAGTCCGTGCCCGTCAACTGATACATCGCCGCACGCACATCGAAGTTGACCTCGTTGGGCTGCTTGGTGCGATGCTTCGGCTTGGGTATCGGTGCCTCGGGTATCTCACGCGAGAGGTTCATTAACGCTACAGCCTTCTCGATTTCAGCGTCGCATTCGGCCACGCAGCGCTGATAGAAATCGTAAAGCGCAAGGGCTTGCGAGAGCGCAAACACGTGCTCGGGCTGATAGTTTCCGTTGAGTGCTGCAAGCATCACGTCATGGCTGGCCTTACAGCGGCTATCAATTAGCGCCGAGAGCACGTCGGCGTCACGCTCGCCGGCGACGATGGCACGCAATATCTTCATGCCGCTGACACCGGTAATGTCACTCAACACATGATGGACTTGCAGGTTCATCAGCGTGAGCGCCTTTTGCATGTGCTGGATGTGGGCTGCGGCGTAGTCAAGGTGGCGCTCGCGGGCTCGCAGGTACACGCGAAGTGCAGCAATTTCGCGGCCGGGCCGGAAGCTCGCTCGCAACAAACCACAGGCGTGAAGCCGCTGCAGCCACTGCGCGTCGTTGACGTCACTCTTCCTGCCCGGCACCGCGCGGGCTTCGCGCGCGTTGGCCAGCACAACTTCAAGGCCCTTTGATTCGAGCACCTCGAAGGCCGCGACCCAATACACGCCGGTGGACTCCATCACGACGGTCTTGATGCCGACGCTCACCAGCCATTCGGCCATACGCACCACGTCGCCGGTGAACGCTTGAAAGGTTTGCACCGGTTGATCGGCCAGCTCGGGGCTCACGGCTGCGACGTGAAAGCGCGAGCCGATGTCGATGCCCGCAGCGAACGGGTGGATGATCGGTAATCCGCTGGCTTTGGGCCGGGACGATTTCGGCGCGCCCGGGCGCTGACTCGATGGCGGGGCGGTTGACTTGGCTTGCATGACGATTCTCCAATGAAGGTGGGAGGGGGACGTCCAGACGGGGTCGCGTCAATCGATCAATTTCCTAAACGGGGTCACCCGGAGGTGCCGCCACAGATGGGTACGCAGATACCCCAAGGCCCAAGTTTTTTAACGGGGTTTGAGTCCTCCAAAAAGCTAACGGGCACTTCCTGAACGCGCCGAAAGTGTAGCGCTGCCCATCCGCGCACGGATCGGACGAATCAACGCTGCCGTCGCTGCGCCGCTTGTTTCTACCCATAAGGGCCGCGGGGTGCCGTGGGGGCGGTTTTTTAGTATCTGGTTCTCCATCTTCAACCGCGATAGCTCCGAGCGCAGCGCGCCAATCTGGGCCTGCTCAGGCGACACCGTGCGGCGGCCAGCCTCTCCGGTGAGCAAGCCTTTGTCATAGAGCGCTTCCCAGTCTTTGACCAGCTTCGGGAGCACGTCAAACGCCTTTCCCGCTTCAGGAAAGCTCAGCCGCTCAGCCTTTTTGTGCCGCACTACATCGGCTTTGAATTCAAGGGTAAATGTGCGCCTCGCAAGCTTCAGCTTATCCACAGGCTCAGCCGACAATACCGTTCGATGCACCTGTTCCGGTGATTTTGCACATCGTCAGCGTGACGATATATAGCCTGCTCGGCGCTTTCCAGTTCGCTCCAGGCTTTCGTCGCAGGCGGCCCGACTGGCACCGCGCCGCTGGCCGCGTCCTGGTGGTCACAGGCTTGGGTGCGGCGTTGTCCGGGCTCTGGATGGCAATGTTCTTCCCGATCATTCCCGCCGATAACGCGCTGCTGCGCGGCTTCAGGCTGTTCTTCGGCTCGGCCATGGCGGTGTTGATCGTACTCGGATACGTCGCCATCCGGTGGGGGGACGTGCTGCGACACAGGACTGGATGCGCCGCGCCTATGCGATCAGCATGGGTGCCGGGACCCAGGCACTGACCCAGCTCCCGCCCCTCCTGCTCTTTGGGGCACCAAATGAAATGACCCTGGCGCTGATGATGGGCGCCGCCTGGGTGCTAAACCTTGCGGTGGCGGAATGGCTCATACACGGGGCTCGGACTTGAACGAAGGGTTACCAGCGCGGCGCGACTTTATTCATACGTTCTTAAGCACATAGTGCCCCGTCTTCGCACCACCCACCTTTTCAACCAGCCCGGCAGCGATCAAAGGTTTCAGCAAATCCATCGCGCCCTGCCTCGACACGTCGAGCGCTGACCATATCTCGTTCGGTGCCATGCTGCCGTGATCGCGCAACAGGCGCAGCAGTTGCTGCTGCCGTGGTCGCAACGCCAGCCTTTTCGCGCCGGAGGCGCCGCCCTGAATGGTCTGGATTCGGAGCCACGAGCGCTCCAGCGTCTGCCGCAATCCTTCGGCGCAATACTCCAGCCATCCGCTCAAGTCATCGCCCGCCCGTCGCACGGCGTCAAGCTCGGCGTAATAGCGCGGCCGATCTTCCCAGTAAAACTCGTCCACCGAAAAAATGTGGTGCGTGTCAAAGCTACGGCGATAAAGCTCCCACAACGACAGCGCCCTGCCCGTTCGTCCATTGCCATCCGCGAACGGATGGATCGACTCAAAGCGGTGATGCAGGATCGCTGAGCTCAACACCGGCGAGAGCCTCAAAGCGTCCGTGTTCCACCACGCAAGCAGCTCAAACATCAAACCCGACACGGCGTCGGCAGGCGGCGGCAGATAGTCTCCGACGCGCACGCCCATCGTCCCGTATCGACCCGCTTCGCCCTGATCCATCACTTCACCGGCCAAAATGCGGTGCAATTCCAGAACGTCATCGTGTCGGATCGTCGCCAGCGCCACGTTCGTTTCCACATACTGCAGGCCAGCGAAACAGTTGGTCA
>Ga0335397_10002790_pt1 | contig 23704 bp, 22 predicted proteins | sample MAT04_FD_205740 | JGI IMG/M metagenome (GOLD analysis project Ga0335397, IMG submission 205740) | Freshwater microbial communities from Lake Fryxell liftoff mats and glacier meltwater in Antarctica - MAT-04 (spades assembly) (version 2) ... | reverse complement strand
CAAATAGTCTGCAACGACCTTGACATCAAGCATGATTCACTGATCTCCCTATCAGGCAGCGAGTGATCACCGGCTGTCGAAGTCGACGACGGCCTGATTACAGCCTTCACCCTCCCCAGTGGTCGTAAAACTGGCGACTTCGGAGATGCGTTGGCCGGCGTCGTCGACCACCCAAACGTACCAGGTGCCGGCGATTGGCCCGACGTTTCTGATAATATGGCTGTAATAGCCCTGATCCCAGCCGGGATACCCTGGATGCGGACCGGTGGTCTGCGGCTCGGTGATCCAGCCGCCATCGGGTCCGGCGCTAAAGACAACCTTGTAGCCACTCTTCGGCTGGCCGCCCACATAGGTCTTGCCTTCAAACCAGTTGCCGGCCGGCTGGCGCTCGCATTTGCTCACGACCTGAATGTTAAAGAAATACTTCTTGGATGGCGCTGCCGTCGGCTGTGGCTGTGCTTCCTGCGGTGGTGGTGGCGTATTGGTTGGCGGCGCTGCTGGCGGGGCCGGTGCGGCTGTGGGCGCTGCCGGGATGTTCTGGGCAACCGCGACGGCCTCGGCGCCGCTGGCGGTGACCAATTGGCCAAAGACCCAGCCGGGTTGGCCGTTGTAGTCGATCTGCCACCAGTCGCCTGCTGGGCTTTTGCCCGTCGCTTTGAATTTTGTGCCGACCTGTGCCGAACCGACCAACTCGTAGTTCGTGCCCGGACCGCGGCGCACGTTGATGATGTCGTTGGTCACGATCTCGGCGGCGGCGGGCGGCGGCGTGGGCGACGGTGCAACGGTCGGCGTCTCGGCCGGCGGCGGCGCCGGTGGTTGGCCTTCCGGCGCGGCCGCGGTCGCCGGCGCCGGCTCTTGTTCGCCCTGCGCGGGGGCCGGCGGCGCCTCTGCAGCCGCATTGGGGTCGACGACGACCGGTGGCGCGGCCTGCCCATCGGGTGGCGTCGGCGTAAAGGTGGGCAACGGCGTGCGCGTCGGCATTGGCGTGGCCTCGGCGCCGAGACCACCGCAGCCGGCCAAGAGCAATAAGGCGACGACGGCAGCCGTGGCAGCCGTCCCGCGCCCTGCGTGTAAGATTCGTGTTGCCATAGTTCTATCCCCGTGCATCAAGGAATCCGCATTGTGTTTTGTCAGCGTGCGTTCAAGCCGCGCCGGTGGATGCTTCACCAAGCGGCGAGTATAGCATATCGAAAATAGGACGCATAAAAGCAGGCAAAGAGTTCCCCATCGAGCTGATTACGTCGCCCGGCGTCGTGGTGGGCGGGCCGCTTGGGCCTCTTGTTGGCTCCGGCTGCCGCGATAGCCGGGGGCGGTGATGGCAACCCAGCGGCAGCGGTTGATGTCCAACATGCGTGTGCGCAGCCACGGCTCGATCTGGTTGGGATCGGCGCTGGTCGTGATGACCGTGGGCAGCAGGGCGTTGTGGCGAAAGTTGAGCAATTGAAACAGTTTTTCGCGCGCCCACGGCGTAGCGCTCTCGGTGCCCAAATCATCCAACACCAACAAGGGAGCCCGCTTGATCTCATCGAAGCGGCGGTCATAGGACGTGGTGGCCTGGGGGCTGAAGGTGGCGCGCAGGTGGTCGAGCAGGTCAGGCACGACGACAAACATGACATCGGTGCGCTTGCGCACCACGAACTCGTTGGCGACGGCGGCGGCGAGGTGGGTCTTGCCACAGCCGTTGTCGCCGGCCAGGACAAGCCAGCCATGTGGGTCGTGGGCAAAGCTTTCACATACCACCAAGACCTCACGCAGGCGGGTGCGCTCGGCAGACGATAGGTCGCTGCGTTGGGCGTCAAAGGTCTCAAAGCGCTGGTTGGCATGCAACGACAGCGTGCTAAGGTCGCTTTGGCCGCTATTCTGCCCCGTACGAAAGTCGGGCGCGATGATCCCAAAATGGGTGACCAGGTTGACGTCGAGCAGGCGGCTACGCAGGCGCGGGTCTAGATCATCCAGGCGCTGGTTTGTGGTGACGACCGTGTGCAACTGGGCGTTGTAGCGGTGGTTGAGGAGTTGAAAGAGCTTTTCTTGCGCCCACTGCGTACTGGAATGGGCGCCCAAATCGTCCAACACCAGCATGGGAGCCGTGCGCAGTTGCTCGAACAACTGGTCGTAGGTGGTTTCGCTTTGCGGGTTGAACGCCGCGCGTAGGTGGTCGAGCAAATCCGGCACGATCATGAAGACGACGGGAAATCCCAGCGCCAGGCGGGCATTGGCGATCGCCGCCGCCAAATGCGTTTTGCCGCAGCCGTAGGTGCCCGTCAGCAACAGCCATCCTTCCGGTTCCTTGGCGAAATTGGCACATGTCTCAAAGGCGCGGCGCAGATTGAAGGCGCGCTCCGGCGCCAAATGCGAGGGTTCCGGGATAAAAGAGGCAAAGGTCAGCCGCGTCAGCGTATCGAGCGCGCTGATCGACTGCACGGCGCGCAGACGACGTTGCTTGCGCTCCTCGGCGCGGCAGGTGCAGGCGACCGCCTTGCCAAAATCGGGATGGCCGACCGGCAGATCGAGCATGACGAAGCCAACGCCGCCACAGATCGAACAGACCTCAAGCGGGCGCGTCGGGCTGCTGCCGGCGCGCGGCCGCGCCTCAGCCGATGATGATGTCGGAATACTCGTCGGGGATATATTTGCGCCGGCGTTCGGCTTCAGAATCTCGCCCAGAGTCCGCATGGGTTCGGTCATCTTTACCCTCCGTTTCCCATCGTTTCAGGATTGCCTGGATGTAGCGCAAGGCACGCGCATTGCGGCTCACCGCAACCGTAAAGGCCTCATCGATCCAGTCGGGCGGATAGCTCTTTTCCATGTCGCGCAACTGGTCGGCAATCAGCGGCGTCATCAGCCCGACATTCTGCTCGTAGAGCAAGAAGATGTTGGGCCGCTCGACCTTGAGGCGGGCCTCGTCGGGAATGGCGGCCTGCAGCTCGCCCAGCCGGCCTTGGCGCACCAGGGCCAAGGTCTGCCGGCCCTTGACCGTGTTCATAAAGTACCAATCTTCGACGTGCGGGGCGCCGTCGGGGCCGTCGGTCTCAATCTCGAGCTTGAGCAGCGTGTTACGTGCGGCGGCGCGCTGCAACGCATCTTCCAGCGTCTGCTGCGGCGTGCGCAGGGCGCTGGCCGCCGACAGGCCGCGCAGCAAGGTTTCATCCGCACGCAGATCGGCCCCGCGCAGATACTTGAACGCCCCCTCCTGCTCGTTGAGCAGCCAGAAGCAATGCAGGGTCAGCTTGAGCTCGGCCAGGTCGTCGATCAGCGGCAGCAAGTCGCTAAAGAAGACGTCGGGGACGATCACCGCTTTCATTTTGGCATCGGGAAAGCCGATAAAGCCTGTGAGTTTCAATAGGCAAGCTCCGTGCGTTGGATCTCCAAATCGCGGAACTGGGTCAACTCCTTGCGGAAGAAGAGGCTGACCGATCCCGTCGAGCCGTGGCGATGCTTGGCCACGATGATGTCGGCGATATTCTGCTGTTCGGAGTCCTCATTATAGTAGTCGTCACGATAGATAAACAATACCACGTCCGCGTCTTGCTCAATGCTATTGTGAACAATAATATTCCCGGCGATGAAGTTGTGGTTCTTGGGAACCGTCAAATCGTACACCTTTTCGGTTCCGGCAGCCTCGACAGCAACAAGTTTGTCCCAGTACACATCACTCGAAGCCAAAGTGGCTAGCTCCTGAGATCCCGTTACCGTCGCCAAACGCGCTGCTCTTGTTCGACTAAGATTCGCTTGATATAGCGCTGTGCCGCAATACTCATTGCCCAACTGCGCTTGCATTTGTCGTGTGGTAAGTCCCTGCTGATTCATGGCCGGAACTGCGTACCGGCGCCACACATCCTTTGGCAGCACATCGCGATTGGTGTTGGCCACCCGCCCCTGATTCCACTTTTGGATTACGTCTTGTGACCGGCAGCGATATTCGCCCACACCGCCAACACATGAAAAGAACGTGCCAACGTCCCCCATACCGCTGACGATCACATGATATTGAGTACGGCCTTTTGTTCCTTGTGATACCGACGCCAGCCGCGCATTGATGCTTAGGCGAAGTAGAAGCGATTGAACATCTTCGGCCAATCGTACACTGCTCGTTGCATAATAGACAGCCGGTCGCGGTTTCTTGCCATAGGTCATGCGGATACAACCATCCGTGGCCCAAAGATGTCGCAAAAACACGGCAACCCCGTTTGGCGACTGCTCAAACACTTTTGCTGGGACAGTTTTCTCATAAGAACGCCGGCCAAAAGCGCCCAGTGCGTCAAGCCACGCCGCTATGGGGTTATGCTTGCCATGCGTGAGTTGCTCGGAAGCAGCCAAATAGACCTGGTACCAACTGCGTTCTGGGCGAATGCGCGGCTCGATGGCCGGGCCAAACATGTTTTTGGCTAGGCCCGCTACGAGGCTTGCCAGGTCAAACTCACGTGACGTGTACTGAATTGCGTGGCGCGGCAGTGTACATCCATCTCCAAGCATATGCCCCAATAACGCCAATTCATCGTTACTCATTGTATCAGTTGAAGGTCCCGGCAGGTAACGAGGGAGGGCAATGTGCGTGCCGGGTTGTAGGTCGTCCAGGCGTTTCCAGCCATCAATCGTCAGGAATTTATGATTGGCGGTCGCTCGTACCGTGCGTCCGAGCTGTGTAGTCAGTGCAAATACCGGTTTTTCACCTGTACAGAAGGCCTGGCTAGCTGTGGTTTCCTCGAGTTTCCACGTAGCAAGATCGAGGCTGGCGATTTTGAAATCTTGCCGGCCTTCCAACTGGCTAATCGGCACACAGGCGCCTGTGTCGGGCAAATAAACCAATGAATCGCCACTGATGCAGCCACTCTCGCGTAGATCTGACAGCATCGGTCGCTTGTCGGAGCGGCTTTCGACGGCGCGGCTGAGTTGGCTCAGGGCGATGACGGGCACGTTGAGTTCGCGTGCCAGGCCCTTGAGCGAACGGCTGATATAGCTGATCTCTTGCTGGCGGTTCTCGCCGCGACCGTTGCCCTGACCGGACATCAACTGCATGTAGTCGATCAGCACGAGATCCAGCCCGTGCTCGGCGTAGAGGCGGCGGCACTTGGTGCGGATTTCGTTCACGGTGGCGCCCGGCGTATCGTCGATGAAGATGTTGGCCCCTGCCAGCACGTTGGCCGCTTCCAGCAGAATCGGCCACTCCTCTTCGTGCACCTGGCCCAGGCGCAAGCGGTGGCTGTCGATCCCCGTCTCCGTGGAAAGCAGCCGCTGCGCAAGTTGCTCATTGCTCATTTCAAGGCTGAAGATCGCCACGCGCGCCAGGTAGCGCTTGGCGGCGTTGAGCGCCACATTGAGCGCCAGACTCGTCTTGCCCATTGCCGGCCGCGCGGCAAGGATGATCAGATCGCTCTTTTGCAACCCGCCCAGCAGCCGATCGAGCAGCGTGAACCCGGTCGGCACGCCCATCAGCGTGTCACGGTTGCGTGTCAGAAAGTCGATACGGTCCACCACGTTGCCCATGATGGCGCGGATGGGCACCAAGTCACGGTGGATGCGCGCCTCGCTCACCCCAAAGATGAGCGTCTCGGCGCGATCGATGACATCATCCACTTCCCGGCTCTCATCGTAGGCCAGTTCGGCAATCTGGCCCGCCGCCCCAATCAGGCGCCGCAGCAGCGCCGTCCGCTCGACGATACGCGCGTAGAAGTCGACGTTGATCGACGTGGGCGTGCCGCCGATCAGATCCGTCACATAGGCCGGCCCGCCGATCTCCTCGAGCTGGCTGCGTCGCTCCAGCTCATCGACCACCGTGACAAAGTCCAACGGCTCCCGATGTTCGTGCAGCGTGAGCATGACGTCGAAGAGCCAACCATGCCGCTCGCGAAAGAAATCTTCCGGGCGCAGGAAGTTGGCCACTTTGAGGATGGCGTCGGGGTCGATCAGAAGCGAACCCAGCACCGCCCGTTCGGCTTCCAAGTTGGCCGGGATCGACTTAATGGGGGCGTCATTTTCCATAATGATTTTCCGCGATAGAGACAAAGAACGGCGAAGCTGCTGAAGGGCAGCCTCGCCGTCTGGCGTTACAGATGGTAGAGCAGAACAATCAGTTGCCGAGCAGGTTGTCCAGATCCAGCCCCTCGACAAAGTCCTTGAATGCGCCCAGGTCTTCGGTGGCGGTATCACCCAGTTCAGGCTGACCGCTCTCCTCCGTGAGGCTCATCTCTTGCTCCGGCATCATACCGGCCTGTTCCATGACCTCTTCCGCCACAAAGATCGGCACGCTCACGCGCACCGCCAGGGCAATGGCGTCGCTGGGGCGGCTATCAATTTCGACGCTGTCGCCGTTGACATCCAGCACAATGCGCGCGAAGTAGGTATTGCGCTCCAGGCTGCTGATCAGGATGTGCATGACTTCGCCGCCCAACGTCTCGATCACTGATTTCAGCAGATCGTGGGTCAGCGGCCGCGGGGCTTCCATGCCCTGCAATTGCAAAGTGATGGCGTCGGCCTCAAACGGCCCGATCCAGATCGGCAGAAAGCGTTCGCTGCTCTCCTCTTTGAGGACGACAATGCGATTCTGCGACAACAGACTGACCCGAATGCTGTCGATGGTGACTTCAATCATGAAGACTTCCTTACGTTCATCCGGCAGGCGTGTATAGTTTACGGCAATCAATCCACATGCAGAGTCGCGGCGACCGCGTTGCGCCGAAATGGTAAAGGCACTCTGCATGCGCCTTTGGTGGACAGATTATAGCACAGGTGGGGATGCCTGCAAAGTGATCTTTCCTCCTACCGATTTGTCATTCACTGGGGGCTGCGCTATACTTTGCACTGGTAATCGGGGCGTAGCGCAGCTTGGTAGCGCGCGTCGTTCGGGTCGACGAGGTCGGTGGTTCGAATCCACCCGCCCCGACTGCAGGCCGTTTCGTGAGCGATGGTCACCGGAGAAAAAGCCGCTTGATTCGATGCTTCGGCATCGAATCAAGCGGCTTTTTGTTGCCAAAGCGCCTACACGCCCTCGATCACGGTTGCCAGCGCGGCGGCTGTGGTGACTGGCAGCCGGCAGGTGTAGTTCTCGCACACATAGGCCGCCGGCTGCCCATCGACCAGGGTACGCCCTTCCAGCAACGGCAGCAGGCTTTCCTCTCCTGGGCGCTTCAGCGCCAGGACCGTGTGCGGCAGATAGCGGCGACGCACTTCGGCCAACAACGCTTGCGTGGCGGCGCCGGCGGGGTCGCCGACAATGGCGATTTCCTGGCTGGGCGACAGATAGGCATCGAGCACGCCGAGCAGGCGGCCAAAGCCGGTGGGCTGGCGCACCATGGCGTCGGTGAGCATGAGGAGGATACGGCCGGCCGCGCGGCGATACTCCTCTTTGTCGAGGTAGACGGCCAGGCGCAGCAACGCCTCGGCGGCCAACGAGTTGCCACTGGGAATCGCGTTATCGATGACGTCTTTACGGCGCGCGACCAGTTGTTCGTGGTCCACACCGGTCTGGAAGAAGCCACCATTGGCGCCATCCTCGAACTGTGCGACGAGGATCTGGGCCAGCCGGGTCGCCTCCCCCAGCCAGCGCAGGTTGAAGGTCGCTTCGTACAAGGCAATCAACGCCCGGATCAGCGCGGCATAATCTTCCAGATAGGCGTTGAAGCGCGCACGGCCACTCTGCTCCGTCGGAGCCGCGAGCGTAAGCGAGCCTTCGCCCGCCTGCCGTGTGTACGCACGATAAAGCCGTCCGTCCGCCTGGCTCATGTGCGTGAGGACAAAGTCCGCTGCTTTTTCGGCTGCCGCCAGCGCATCGGTGCGGCCCAACACAACGCCACACTCGGCTAGCGCGTGGATCATCAGCCCGTTCCACTCGGTGAGAATTTTTTCATCGCGGCTGGGCTTGATGCGCTTTTCGCGCTCGGCAAGAAGCGCGCTGCGCGCGCCCGCCAACGTCTGCTCGACCTGCGCCACGCTGACACGGAAGCGTTCGGCGACATCCTTGGGCGTGCGCACGACGCTCAGGATGGACTTGCCCTCAAAGTTGCCACGGTCGGAAACGCCATAGTAGGTCTCAAAGATGGCCGCGGTGGGTGCATCGAGGACGGTCTCGATCTCCCTGGGCGTCCACACGAAAAACTTGCCTTCATGCCCTTCGCTGTCGGCGTCCTGGGAACTATAAAAACCACCGCGCGGCGCCGTCATCTCCCGCAGCACATAATCGATGGTCTCGTCGAGCACGCGGCGGTAGAGCGGGCGATCCGTGACCTGCCAGGCGTGAAGATAGGTGCGCAGCAGTTGGGCATTGTCGTAGAGCATCTTCTCAAAATGGGGCGTCAGCCAGATGCCGTCCACGCTATAGCGGTGGAAGCCGCCGCCCAATTGGTCATAGATACCGCCGTGTGCCATCTTTTCGAGCGTCAGCTCAACCATGAAAAGCGCGTCGAGGTCGTCGTTGCGTCGATACTGCGTCAACGCGAAGTCTAACGTCATCGGCTGGGGAAACTTGGGCTGCGTGCCAAACCCGCCATCTTCCTCGTCGAACAATTGGCGCATCGCGTGCAACGCCTCGCTGAGTTGTTGCGTGCTCAGTTCGCCGCCGTCGGCGCTCAGCGATGCCGTGCGCCGCAGCATGTCAGTCAGCCGCTGTGCCTGGCCGTCGACGCGCTCACGTTGGGTGCGATAGGCGTCCGCCACCGCGTGCAGCACCTGCGGAAAGCCGGGCATCCCGTAGCGCGGTTCCGGGGGATAGTAGGTGCCGCCGTGGAATGGTTGACCGTCGGGGGTCAGAAAGACGCTCATCGGCCAGCCGCCCTGCCCGGTCATCGCTTGCACGGCGTCCATATAGATAGCGTCGAGGTCGGGCCGTTCCTCGCGGTCGACCTTGATGTTGACGAACAGATCGTTCATCAGGGCAGCGGTTTCGGCATCCTCAAACGACTCATGCGCCATGACGTGGCACCAGTGGCAGGCGCTGTAGCCGATGGAGAGAAAGATCGGCTTGTCCTCGGCACGCGCCCGCGCGAGCGCCTCTTCACCCCAGGCGTACCAGTCGACGGGGTTGTGGGCATGCTGAAGCAAGTAGGGCGATGTTTCGTGGATCAAGCGATTGGTATGGTCAACCGTGGTCATGCGTCTCCTTGTGGGCGTTGGCGAACCTGTTGCCGGTGTGCAAGTTGCACGTGATACCGGTGGGGGTGATCAGTGTAACCGGTGCAGCCGACAGGCGGAAGTTTATGCTAGACACCTGTCGGTACAACTTCGCGGCGCATTTCCTCGCGAATAAGGCGTCGTAGTCTTTCTTCCAGGTCATCGCGTTCCATGGCTTGACGGAGGGTTTCGTTGATCAACGTCTGATAGCCCCGCTCGCCCGCCTGCGCCTTGAAGTATTCCACTAGCCCGGTATCCAACAAGATTGTCACGCGTCGTTTACGCGGAGTAGGCTTGAGGCCGACGCGGAATGTTGCCCGATTTATGTCTGCTTGTGTGACCTTGGGGTAATCGTCCTGCTCGTCAGAGGTTACGGAAGAATAGGAGTTGTTCATTTTTGTCTGCCTCACGCATAGAAATGACATGAATCTCGTCTTCAGTTTCGGTATGTACGATCACCATTACTGTGCTTCGCAACAAACCGAATGTCACCCAACGCCGTTCGCCATAGTCTTCCCGATCGTCCTCAAAGGTGAAAGTGGCACCCCCGAAGACCAGTTCGGCGTCGGCGAAATCCAAGCCGCGTCGTTTGAGGGTGCTTTGTCGCTTGGGTTCATGCCAAGTGAATTGCATACCTGCTATTATGCATATAATCGTGTGCATGTCAACGGATAGCCGATATGTCGATATCGTTTGCTCGCTTGCAACCCAGCGAGGCATATTCGGCGTTGTGTTGTTGGTCGGCGCGATTTTGGGATTTTGGTGGTTGCCGACTTGACACTGACGCGTCGCATCGCTATACTGGCAGCAAGTTTATTAACCGGATTATAAAATCTTCTATCATGCACATGTCGATTGTCATCACCTGCTCGAATAGCGTCGCCGCATGGGCCGTCAAGGCCGCTGCAGCTAGACGCGTGTCCCGGTGATGGCAGCAAGATAGCCAGCGCCGTGGACACCTCCACGGCGTTTTTGATTGGATACCCCAGTCATCTCAGCGTCGTGGAGCATGCCGGCCACGACGTTTTGTTTTGAGTGAGGAACTGCCATGCATCTCACGACCGATGAAGTACGCCATGTTGCGGAGCTTGCCAAGTTGCGCTTGACGGAGGCGGAGATCACGCAGTACACGCAACAACTCGCGGCAATCCTGGATTACGCCGAACTGCTTCAGCAGGTGGACACCAGTCACGTGCTGCCGACGCCATATGTGTTGCCGCTCGCCAACGTCATGCGTGACGACGTGTCCGAGCCGTCGCTCTCCAACGCGGTCGCCGTCGCCAATGCGCCCGACAAGGCCAACGGCTTCTTCCGGGTGCGGGCCGTCTTTGAAGAATGAAACCGGTCACCATGACAAAGCAACTCTACGAACTCACCATCCACGAAGCGCTTGCCGGTCTGCGCGCAGGTGTCGTCTCGTCGGTGGAACTGACGCAGGCCTTGCTCGACCGCATTGCGGCTGTGGACGACGACGTGAAAGCCTATCTCACGGTCACGCCCGAGCGGGCGCTGGCGCAGGCCGCCGCCGCCGATCAACGCCGCGCACAAGGGGAGGATGCGCCCCTTCTGGGGGTGCCGCTAGCCATCAAAGATGTGCTCTCGACGGAAGGGGTGCGCACGACCTGTGGCAGCCGCATCCTTGAGCATTATGTGCCGCCCTTCACGGCAACCGCGGTCAGCCGCCTAGAGCAGGCCGGCATGGTGATGTTGGGCAAGACCAACACGGACGAGTTCGCCATGGGGTCGAGCACGGAGAACAGCGGCTATTTCACGACCCACAACCCGTGGGATCTGGATCGCGTACCCGGCGGCAGCAGCGGTGGTTCGGGCGCCGCCGTCGCCGCGCAGATGGCGCTGGGCGCCCTTGGCACCGACACCGGCGGCAGCGTTCGCCTGCCGGCCTCCTACTGTGGCGTGGTCGGCCTCAAGCCTTCTTATGGTCGTGTGAGCCGCTATGGCCTGGTGGCTTACGGCAGCAGCCTCGACCAGATCGGCGTACTGGCGAAAGAAGTGCGCGACGCCGCGCTCATTCTGCAAGTTATGGCCGGCTGGGACGACCGCGACAGCACGAGCCTGCCCTTACCCACGCCCAACTACGCTGCCGCCCTGACCGGCGATATACGCGGCCTGCGCGTCGGCGTTCCCCAGGAATACTTTATCGACGGCATGCAGCCCGAAGTCGACACGACCGTACGTGTTGCCGTGGCGCATTTGCAGAGCCTGGGTGCGGAGTTGGTGCCGATCAGCCTGCCCAACACCGACAAGGCCTTGCCCGTCTACTATCTGGTCGCCACCGCCGAAGCCTCGGCCAACTTGGCGCGCTACGACGGTGTGCGCTTTGGTTACAGCGCCCACGCCGACGCCATGTTCGAGAATATCCGCCAGACGCGCGGCCAGGGCTTTGGCGCCGAAGTCAAGCGGCGCATCATGCTGGGCACCTATGCGTTGAGCGCGGGCTATTACGATGCCTATTATCTCAAGGCGCAGCAGGTGCGCACGTTGATCAAACAGGATTTCGAGCGTGCCTTTGCCCAAGTGGATGTGATTGCCTGTCCGGTGGCGCCGACGACGGCCTTCAAGATTGGCGAGAAGACCGACAACCCGTTGGAAATGTACCTAAGCGATGTGTTCACGATCACGCTGAATCTGGCCGGCATGTGCGGCGTCAGCGTGCCTTGCGGGTTTGACGCGAGTGGGCTGCCGATCGGTCTGCAACTCGTGGGTCCGCATCTGGGCGAAGAAGTGATCTTGCGCGTGGCCCACGCCTACGAACAGTCGACCGCCTGGCACACGCGCTGGGCGCCGCTGAGCAATTAGTATCCATGTCCCTTCGGGGCACAACCAACAATGAAAATATCTTTGTGTTCTTTGCGGCTAAGCATTTTCAGGTCAGGGACAATCTGAATCCATGAAATTCACGGTTTTCGATTTGCAATTCACGATTCTCGACTATCTTGGCTTAGGCGTCGGTGGATTGGCCACAGCTAGCCGCCGGCAGCTTGCGGGTTGAGCCGGACCGCACGCTGTAAACGGCTTCAGCCGGTTGTGGAATCCTCTTTGATCGTCTAGCACATCGGTAGAATTTTTATCCAGGCGAGGCAATTTTCCCATGAACCGCACCATTTTGCCGGCGACGGCCGGCCTTCACCATATGCCCATCACGAATGGCAAGCAGCAAACCTTTCGGCCCATGAGCAGCCGTCTGAGCCAACGCGTCCAGGCGGTGCCGCCCTCGGGCATTCGCAAGTATTTTGACATCGCCGCCACGATGGACGATGTGATCAGCCTGGGGATTGGCGAGCCCGACTTTGTGTCGCCGCCGCCCATCTTGCAGGCCGGTATCACCAGCCTCCAGCGCGGCCACACGGCGTACACGTCCAACTCCGGCATTCTGGAGTTGCGCGAAGCGGTGGCCGACAACTTGCGTAGCCGCTACGGGGCGCGCCGCTACGACGCCGACACGGAGGTGCTCATCACCGTGGGCGTGAGCGAGGCCATGTATCTGGCCATGCAGGCGATTCTGGACCCGGGCGACGAAGTCATCGTGCCGCAGCCGTGTTTTGTGAGTTACACCGCCAGCGTCATCCTGGCCGGCGGCACGGTGGTCGATGTGCCGACCTATGCCAGAGACAACTTCTTTGTCAGCCCCGAGGCCATCGAGGCCGCCATCACCCCGAACACCAAGGCGTTGCTGATTGGTTTTCCCAGCAACCCGACCGGCGCCGTGATGGACATGGACGGCATGTTGGCGATTGCGTGCATCGCCGAGAAGTATGACCTGATCGTCATCTCCGATGAGATTTACGACCGGCTGGTCTATAGCGACCATGAGCATATCATGTTTGCGGCGCTGCCGGGCATGGCTGAGCGCACCATTCACCTGGGCGGCATGAGCAAGGATTACGCCATGACCGGCTGGCGCATCGGCTATGCCTTAGGCCCGGAAGATCTGTTGGGCGCCATGCGCAAGATTCACCAGTATCTGATCATGTCGGCGCCGACCACCGGGCAGGAAGCTGCTTTGGCCGCCTTTACCGACCCGGTGACCGAAGAATATGTGGAGCAGATGGTGGCGAGCTATGACAGTCGCCGCCGGCTGATCGTGGGTGGGTTAAACGACATCGGGCTGGACTGCTTCGAGCCAAAGGGCGCGTTCTATGCCTTTCCCAGCATTCGCGTCACCGGGATGAGCGAGGAGGAGTTCTGCGAGCGGTTGTTGCGCGAAGAACATGTCGCCGTGATCCCGGGCAGTGCCTTTGGCAAGGGTGGCGAAGGTCATGTGCGCTGCGCCTATGCGGCCAGTGTCGACCATATCGAGCAGGCGCTTGAACGAATGGACCGGTTTGTGCGGCGGCATCGATAGCAATATGGGATGGAGGATGTGGGATGGAGAATGTACATCCCACATCTCTTAATTGCGTGAGGGCAGCGTGCTGGGTAAGGTAGGAGCACTGTTCTGGAACCAAACAGAGCGTCGCGTGCGCGCTGTTATTCGCGTCGGCATTTTTTTTGGGTTATGGGGATTTGGCCCTGCGCTGCTGCATCGACTTGTTGGGCCAGCAGTGACGGCGGCAATGGGCGTCGACGCCCGCTGGCTGGCAAACATCCTGCTTGACTTGCTGCGGCTGGCCGTCGTGCTGATTGCGCTCTTGTTCGTTGCCCGGTTTGTCGACCACCGACCCTTTGTCACGTACGGTTTTCGGTTGAACCGCCGCTGGTGGGTTGATCTTGCCTTTGGGATGGCGCTGGGCGTGCTGCTGATGAGCGGCATTTTTGCCGTCGAGTGGGCGGCCGGTTGGGTGACGGTCACTGGTTTTTGGGTGGCGCCAGCCGGGATCCCGTTCTACGTGGCGATCTGGACGCCATTGATGCTTTATGTCGTCGTTGCCATAGCCGAAGAAGTATTGTCGCGCGGCAACCAGTTGCTCAACTTCACGGAGGGTTTCCGGCCGTTGGGCTTTACGAGCGCAGTATTCGTGGCGTGGTTGCTTTCTTCCGCGATCTTTGGCGCCCTGCATGTGTCCAACCCAAACAGCACCTGGCTGAGCACGCTGTACCTTGTGCTCTATGGGGTTTTTCTGGGCGCCGGCTACGTATTGACCGGGCAGTTGGCCATCTCCATCGGCCTACATTTCACCTGGAATTTTGCCCAGGGTGCGGTCTTTGGTTTTCCGGTGAGCGGCCGGCCGCTGGGCGGCGCCAGCGTGTTGGCCATCGCGCAGTCGGGGCCGGCGCTCTGGACGGGTGGCGCCTTTGGCCCGGAGGCGGGCTTGCTTGGCGTCAGCGCGGCGCTGATCGGCATGGCCTTGATCGCGTTTTGGGTGAAGGCTCACACCCAGCGCGTTTCTTTTGAGCAACTGCGTGCCAATACGTTTACACTGCGGTTGGCGGATCAGGACAGGGAGAAGATCGCGTGACTAAGAAACTCTGGGGCGGCCGTTTCACAGGCAAAACCGATCCGCTGATGGAGCAATTCAACGCCTCGATCAGCTTTGACAAACTACTCTGGCAGGTCGATATTCGGGGCAGCCAGGCGTACGCACGGGCGTTGACGCGCGCCGGCATTCTTACGGAGAGCGAAGCCAGCCAGATCGTCGCCGGGCTCGACCAGGTGGCCGGCGAGTGGGTGCGGGGCGTTTTCGAGTTGCGAGAGGGCGACGAGGATATCCACACGGCCAACGAGCGGCGGTTGACCGAGCTGGTGGGCGCCGTCGGCGGCAAGCTGCACACGGGCCGCAGCCGCAACGATCAAGTCGCCACGGATGTGCGTCTCTGGTTGCGCGAAGCGATCGTCGGCCTGCGCGGTCATTTGCGCCAACTGATTACGGTGGCGGTCGAACGCGCGGCCGAGGAGATCGCGCTGCTGATGCCGGGGTACACCCATATGCAACCGGCCCAGCCTGTGCGGTGGAGTCATTGGCTCTTGAGCCATACATGGGCTTGGCAGCGTGATGCGCAGCGCTTGGACGAGTTGACGCAGCGTGTCAACATCATGCCGCTGGGCAGCGGTGCACTTGCCGGCAACCCGTTTGATGTGGACCGCCATGCGTTGGCTGCGGATCTTGGCTTTGCCGACATTACCGATAACAGCATGGATGGCGTCAGCGACCGCGACTTCATCGCCGAGTTTCTCTTTTGGGCGACGCTGACCATGCTGCATCTGAGCCGCTTCGCCGAGGACTTGATCATCTATAGCAGCCGCGAGTTTGGTTTTGTGACCCTGGCCGACGCCTACAGCACCGGCAGCAGCCTCATGCCGCAAAAGAAGAATCCCGATGCGCTCGAATTGTTGCGCGGCAAGTCGGGGCGCGTCATGGGCCAGTTGACCGGCTTGATGGCGTTGCTCAAAGGACTGCCGACCACGTACAACAAGGATCTCCAAGAAGACAAGGAGCCGCTGTTCGATGCGGTGGGCAGCCTCAACGGTTCGCTGCAGATCGCGTGTGGGGTGTTGTCGACGCTGACAGTCAACCCAGGGCCGATGCGCGCGGCATTGAGTCCCGAAATGCTGGCCACCGACCTGGCCGAGTATCTGGTGCGCCGCGGTGTACCTTTTCGCGAGGCGCATCATGTGGCCGGCGCGACGGTCAGCATGGCCGAGGTGCAGGGGGTCGCGCTGCCGGACTTGACCGTGGAGGATCTGCAGACGCTGCATAGGGCTTTCGAAGCGGATGTAGCTGAAGTGTGGAATTTCGACAGCAGTGTCGAGCGCCGCGATGTGGACGGCGGCACGAGCCGGCGCGCGGTGGGTGTTCAAATTGAGCGTCTGCGTAGTTGGCTGGCGGCTGGATGATGGGGAAATGCATTGCCACAAAGAACCCAGAGAAAAAAGAGAATACAAAGAACACAGAGAGGAGTGGGCAATGAGCGTTGCGACTACCTATGCCGTGACTGGCTTTGACTGTGCGGGGATTGCGGCCGGCATCAAGAAGAGCGGAGCGCCTGACCTGGCGCTGATCGCCAGCCGCGTTCCCTGCCGGGCGGCCGCGGTGTTCACCCAAAACGCGTTCCCGGCTGCGCCGGTCAATTATGACCGCAGGTTGCTGGATTTCAATGCCGAACTGATCTATGGCGTGTTGATCAACGCCGGCTGTGCCAACGCCTGCACCGGCGCGGAGGGCGAGGCCAATGCGCGGCGCACGGCAGAACTGGTGGCGCTGCATCTGGGCGCCCACGAACATTCGGTCTTTGTCATGAGCACGGGCGTGATTGGCGTCCAGTTGCCGATGGACAAAGTGGAAGCCGGCATCCCCACGGTGGTTGCGCAGTTGGCGCCGGAGGGCTGGCCGGCGGCGGCGGCGGCGATCATGACGACCGATACGCGGCCGAAACTGGTCACGCGGCGGATCGCGTTGGGCGCGGTTGAGGTCACGTGCACCGGTATCGCCAAAGGCGCGGGCATGATCCACCCGAACATGGCCACGATGCTCAGCGTCGTGGCCACCGACGCCCTGATCAGCCAGGCGCTCTTGCAGCAGGCGCTGGTCTATGCCGCAAACCGCAGCTTTAATCGCATCTCGATCGACGGCGACACCAGCACCAATGACACCTTGCTGTTGCTGGCCAATGGGGTTGCGGGGGGCGAAGAAATCAGCGACGCAGCCAGCCCCGAGTTTGTGCGCTTCCAGTCCATGTTGACGGGTCTGTGCACCGAGTTGGCGCAGGCGCTCGTACGCGACGGCGAAGGCGCCACCCGGTTTGTGGCGATTGCGGTGCAGGGCGCCGCCAGCGACAGCGACGCGCACTGCGCCGCGAACACTGTGGCAACCAGCCCCCTCGTCAAAACGGCCTTTTTTGGCGGCGATGCCAACTGGGGGCGCATTCTCGCCGCCGTGGGCCGCGCCGGCATCACCGTCGATCCTGACCGCGTCGCGCTCTTCATCAATGGCGGGCCAGATGGCGAGACACGCCTTGGCGAGGTGCAGTTGGTGGCCGGCGGCACCCCGCTGCGCTATCGTGAGGAGCTTGCCACGGCAATTTTTGCCCAGAAGGAAATCGATGTGCGCATCGAGTTGGGGCTTGGCGACGGCGCGGCCACGGTGTGGACCTCGGATCTCAGCTACGAGTACGTGCGGATCAATGGCGACTACCGGACATGAATCGAAAACAGTTGGCAGTGGTTCTGGATGAAGTGCGGCGGCTGGTGCTGCTGGTGGCGGGCGCGTTGATTGCCGCCGCTGGCTTCAGCCTGTTTCAGGTCCCGTATAATATTGCTGCTGGCGGCGTCAGCGGCATCGCCATTCTCGTCAATCACTTCACGGGCTGGCCCGTGTCGACGCTCTACCTGGCGATGAATGTGCCGCTCTTTGTCCTCGGCTTTTTTTACTTGGGGCGTTGGCGCTTCTTCTTTAGCACAGCATTCGTTGTGTTGATCTTTTCTTTTGCCACCGGCTGGTTCAACCAAAACCTGCCGCTGCTGCTGGCGACCTATCCAATCACCGACAATGTTCTGCTCAGCGCGATCTGGGCTGGCCTGGTGGGCGGCATCGGCGGCGGGTTGGTCTACTGGGCCGGCGCCACGCTGGGCGGCACGGCCATCGTGGGCCGCATCATTCAGGTCAAGACGGGGCTGTCGCTCAGCCAAATCTATCTGTTTGTCGACGGCGCCATCGTGTTGGCGGCGGGCATCATCTTTGGCTGGGAGACGGCGCTCTATGCCATGCTGACTCTGTTGCTCAGCGGTCTGGCCACCGACTATGTGTTGGAAGGGCCAAGCCGCACGCGCACGGCGACGATCATCACCACGAACCCCCAGCCGATCATTGATGCCTTGATCAAGGAACTCAGCCGCGGCGTCAGCCATTGGAATGCCGTCGGCGGCTACACCGGCGAGACGCGCACGGTGATCCTGTGCACGATTTACCGGCCACAGGTGAACGATTTGAAACGGGTCGTGGCGCGACTGGATCCCCAGGCCTTTGTCACGGTCGGGATTGTCCAGGAAGCCCTTGGTCGCGGTTTTGGCGAGTTGTCCGTCCGCGAATAGGACGGCTTCGACAGACCGTAGAGGCAAATTGCGGCTGCCGCCTGGCGAATCTATAATGAAGCCAAGATGAACGCAACGTCGCCGATTGAAGCCAGTGTAGAAAGTATCGCGCGCCGCCAATTGGTGGCGCCGGTGCTGTTGTTTCTGACCGGCCATCGCCCATTGGCGTTTGCGGCGGCACACGTGCTGGCGCTGGCGGCGCCCGTCGCCGATCTGCTCGGCCAACGGTCGGTGATGCAGTGGGCGGAGATTCTGAGCACGGCAGATGGATTGGCCCACCTCGAAGCTGCGCTGAACACCGCCAATGCGAGCAAAGCATGAATACGAACCGCACGTTCGACGACGTGATCGCACAATGGCAGCGTGAACTGGACACAAGCCTGGAAACCGGTGAGACGCCGGTCTTCTATTTGAACGCCGGCGCCACCGTGCTGGGGGATTTGGCAGGACCGATCGCCCTGCAATGGTTGGACGAAGAACGCCGTGACGCCATATCGCCGCTGGTCGCCGCCGGCGGCGTAGGCCCGGCGTGGCTCCTGGCGCTCCTGCATACTCGGTTGCCCGATGCGCCGCTGCGTTCTCCTGGCGCCGTCACGGTGTATACCGGGCCTGACGCCGCTACCCATGCAGCGGCACTTTCTGTGATCGACACGCGCCGTTCCGGGTTTCGCCGCCGGCCAGCAGAACTGCCGCCCGCCTTCCAGCCAACGTTTGTTCCCTCGGTGCAGGCCGGCGCGGCCCCGTTGGAGTCGACGTCGTTTGTGGTGAGCGAATCCGAAAATGCTACGATGCAGCGTGATGGTTGGACCGCTTGGGTGGCCGTCGTCTTGGCCGTCGCCCTTTTCCTCATTGCCTTGGTCGCCTAGATCGCCATGCCATCGTCACGCCAACCGCGCACAAATCTGCTGGTACCCATCTTGTTGGTGGCGGTGCTCATGGTGCTGATAGTCGACCGCACGGGGATATTGCCGGCGCTGAAGCCGGTGATGGCGAATTTCTATCAAGGGTTGATGCTGTTGGGCGGGGTCGCGTTGTTGTTGGGCGTCGTGAACGCGGCCTGGCTGCACGGGCGCCGCATCCAGACGGGCCAGCGCGATTGGGTGCTCAGTATCGTTCTGCTGGCCGTGCTGCTGGCGGTCTTTGTGGCGGGCGTGATCAGCCCGCAAGGCGCCACCAGCCCGTCGATGACGTGGGTTTTCGAGAGTGTCGTAGCGCCTGGCCAGGCGGCGCTCTTTGCCTTGTTGGTCTTTTTTATGGCCGCGGCGGCCTACCGTTTTCTACGCATCGGCCGTCCCGGCGGCGCGTGGATGCTGGCGGGCGCGCTGGCCGTGTTTCTGGTACAGTGGCCGCTGGCCGGCGCATGGTTGCCCGTGTCCATCGTGGACAGCACCTTCTGGTTGGTCAATCAACCGGTGATGGCGGCGGTGCGCGGTCTGCTCCTTGGCAGCGGCATTGCCATGTTGATCGTCGGTCTGCGCCTCTTGCTCGGAAAGGCATGACCAGACCATGAATCCGCTCGCTTGCCCGCACTGCGGGGCCGCCAATCGGTCTGGATCCAACTTCTGCAATCGCTGCGGCGCTGATCTGCGCGGGGAATCTACGCTACGCCCCGCAGAGGGGGGCGGGCAGAGCGGCGGGCGACCGGCGCCGGCCGCGCCGCAGGGTCAACCGCCATCCGCGGCGCCTTTGCCGCCCGATCAACCGTGGCTGCGCCCGGGTTTTGTCGGTGAAGATGACGTTCCTTTGGAACCAGAAGAACCGGACATCCTGCTGGATGTCGACGACGGCGTCGACGACGCTACCGATATTCCCGTTGCACCCGGTCGCCTCGTCAGTGGGGTGCAGGGTCTGCTGGAACCGATCCGCGTGGCGACGATGCCGGGCGAAGGCGGTCAGTCGCTGCCGGGGATGGCGTCGGTCAGCACCGGCCTGGTCTTGGACGCCGAACATCTGCGCCGCGTGCGTGGGCTCATGGCGGAGGAGCCGGTACTCGCTGCGGCCCAACCGTCGCCGGTGCGCTACACGGGGTCGTTGTGGCTGCCCTGGGTCTTTCTGGCGATTGGGCTGGCCGTGGCACTCCCGGTGTTTTGGCAACTCAACCGCCCTGTTGGTGTCGCCCGGCAATGGCCCGGCGTCGCGGCCGCGTTTGATACGATTGATCACCTGCAGGCGACCGATTCAGTACAGATCCTCTGGGCCTACGACCCTGCGACGGCAGGGGAATTGGACCTGGTCGCTGCGCCGGTGATGCGCCATCTGCTGGCCCAAGGTGTTACGACGACGATTGTCAGCCTGCTGCCCAATGGCCCGGCGACGGCGCGACGGCTGATCACGCAGGTGCAGGCCGAACCCAGGCGTCTGCGTGGCGCGTTTGCCGAGCGGGCGCCGGTGGAACCACGTTTTTTGCCCGGCGGCGTCATGGTGCTGCCGTCACTCGGCCAAGAACCGGCGGCACTGGCGGTGGTCTTTGCCGCCCAGGCGGAGGATGTGCAAGCCTGGCTGGAACAGGTGGCGCCGCGCAACCAGGCGCCGGTGGTGGCGGCTACGGGCGCCGGCGCCGATCCGCTGCTGCGCCCCTATTTGGACAGTGGGCAATTGGTGGGGCTGGTCAGCGGGTTTGACGGCGCCGCCAGCTATACCACGTTGCTGCGCGAACCGCCCACAATCGAACGCGAACAGCAGGTGCAGCGGCAATTGGTCGGCCAAAATATCGCGCTGTTGGCCTTCCTGGCGCTGATCGTGGCCGGCAACCTGGCAGCTTTGGTGGGCGGGAGGCGTGGCAATGGCTGAAGCCGATTGGCCGATGGTCGCCGGCCTATGGACCGGTCTTGTCGTTTCCTTGTTGATCCTTAGTTCCATCGTAGGCGATCATTGGCTGGCGCGGCTCGGTAATCACCTGCTCGTGGGCGCTGCGTTGGGCTATGCTGCGGTGGTCACCTGGCAGCAACTGCGTGCGCTGCCCATCCTGCAGGAACTCGGCGCGCATCCGCTGGCCAATGGCTGGACGTGGATCGCGGTGGTTCTTGCCGTCATGCTCACGGGGGCTGCGTTGGAACGCATTGTCTTTCAAGACGAGAGCGGCCCACCGCGTGGCGGGTGGCGGCGCTGGCTACGGTGGGCGGGGGTTGGGCCGGCGGCCCTGTTGGTGAGTGCCGGTCTGGCGATCGTGGGTCTCGGCGTCGTGCAGGGCACCCTTGGCCCGCAGTTTCTGCGTGCGGCGCAGACGGGCATCGAGTGGGATGCGCCCTGGGGGGTGTTCCTGACCGGGCTGTTGACGCTGGTGATCACGGCCAGTGCGCTCATCTTTTTTGTCGTGGATCCGCAGCGCCATTTGGAGGATCAACCGGCTTGGGTACGACGGCTGATGCGTGGGTGGATCTGGGTGGGCCAGCGCGCGGTCTGGTTGGCGGCCGGCGTGGTATTTGCGCGATTGGCGGCGTCACGCATCAGCCTGACGATCGCCGAATTTGAGGCGTTGCGCGCGTCGCTGGAGCGCGTCGTCCCGTGGCAGGCGCTGGAATCCTGGTGGCGCAGCATCAGCGGGACATGAGGGAAGCGCACACGATGGATGGACAAGCCGATCAAGCCGTTGCCGATCAACCGTCGATTCTTGCCCTGGGCGTGGAACTGGGCCAGGTGCGTGGTTGCCTGCTGGAAAACGTCAGCGGCAGCTATCGCCTGGCGGCGTGGTCGAACACGCCGCGGCGTGAGGAAGCCACGCTCGACGAATTGGCCGGCGAATTGCTGACGCGCATGGGCCAACGCCTGCATCGCACGCTGTGGCAGGCGCATGAACGCATGCCCTTGGTCGCCAGCGACGATCCAATTCGTGAGCCACCTTTGGGTCAGATTGCCGTCTCGGCCAGCCCATTGCCGCATACACGTGTCTGGCTTGCCGGGTTGACCGCCACCCAGAGCATGAACGCGGCGAGGGAGGCGCTGACGAGCAGCCCCGCGCACGTCAGTGGGCAAACCGTGTATACCGCTGACCTGCAGGTCAGCGAGTTGGTCCACGCGATGGCACCCATGCCCCCGGATCTGGTGGTGATCGTAGGTGGATACGACACCGCCGACGTGCAGATCCAGCAACCGCTATTGGAACTGAGCCGGCTGTTTGGGCAAGTTCTGGCGCGCATGGCGCCGCCGCAGCGACCGGGTGTGGTTTTTGCGGGAAATCGCTGGGCCGCAGCGCGCGCGGTGGAGGTTTTCCAGGCTGCCGGCGGGGGGCCGATGGAAGTTGTCGCCAATGTGCAGCCGGCGCCCGATGTGATTCATCGGGCGGCGTTGGCGCAGGCCGTGGATTTCAACTATTGGCGTTTGTGCCGGCGCACAGAGGGCTTTCGAGAGATCTCGCGGTGGGTGACCGAGCCAGGCCATATGACAAGTCTCGAAACCAACTTCGCACAACTCGTCCAGGTGTGGAGGGAGTTGCATGACCTGCCGGACCTACATGGGTTGTATTGCGGTGCCGCCTGGTGGCTGCACGTATGGGCGTCGCGCGACCAACCGGGCGTGAACCTGCGCTACGTAGAGCCGCATCGTCGTCCGGACGCATTGGCCGCCTGGCCGCCCCTGCAATTGGTTGCGGGTGAATGGCCGGCGCTCTTGTGGCCACAACCGGAGCGCTGTTGGTGGGATCGCAGCGGGATGACGCCCATTGTGGCAGCCGTTGGGCAGGTGGCGCCGCAGGCGATGGTCCAGGTTCTGCGCAGCGATCTGCTGGAAGAACGTCATCGCGAATAAGCAGGAGTGAAGCGCGCGTTCTGCGCCAATCGAAAGCCAGATAACTGAAAAGCGCCAAGAACTCTTTAATATTAAATCATCTGCTGTATGGGCAGCAGTCGATAGCAGAAAATGCGCATTGCACAGGAGAACATTTCATGGTGAAGGTCGAATACCCGTCGCAACAGATCAAGCAGGCCGCCGTCGAATACCCGATTCATCCGTTGCTGGAGCAGCGCTGGAGCCCGCGTGCGTTTGATACCCGCCCGGTGGAAACGGCCAAACTGCGCAGTGTGCTGGAGGCGGCGCGCTGGTCGGCGTCGGGTGGCAACAGCCAACCGTGGCATTTCATCGTGGCCACGCAGGAAGAAGCAGAGGAGTTTGCCAAATTGGCAGCCTGTTTGGTTCCGGGCAATGCGGAATGGGCGGCACATGCGCCCGTGCTGATCTTGCCCGTGGCAACCATGGTCATGAGCAACGGTCGTGTGCACACGCACGCCTTTCACGACGTGGGTCTCGCCACGCAGAATCTGACCGTGCAGGCGACGGCGCTGGACCTCTACGTGCATCCCATGGCCGGTTTTTCCGCCGACAAGGCGCGCGAACTGTTCGCCATCCCCGCAGGGCACGATCCGGTTACGATGTTGGCATTGGGCTATTTGGGCGATCCCGATTCATTGGCAGAGCAACGTCGCCAGATGGAGTTGAGCCCGCGCACGCGCAAGCCCCTGCGCGAGTTTGTTTTCACGGGGACATGGGGCAATACCGCACCGCTGGTCAAGTAGCTCCCTGAATCGCGGATTGAAGGGATTATGAGATTGCGCAGATTTTAACAGGAGATTATTCACACAACGAATCGCGGATTGAAGGGATTATGAGATTGCGCAGATTTTA
>Ga0335397_10002787_pt1 | contig 23705 bp, 22 predicted proteins | sample MAT04_FD_205740 | JGI IMG/M metagenome (GOLD analysis project Ga0335397, IMG submission 205740) | Freshwater microbial communities from Lake Fryxell liftoff mats and glacier meltwater in Antarctica - MAT-04 (spades assembly) (version 2) ... | reverse complement strand
TCATGTTTCAACCCCAGATAGCATGCATCTTCAGGCCTATATAGCCAAGGCAAAAGAAGCGGGATCCACCCACCTCGTTCTTGAGGTAACCTCACATGCTCTAGATCAAAATAGGGTCTGGGGTGTTCCGCTCGCAGTCGGTGTGCTTACAAATATTAGCTATGAGCATCTAGACTACCATAAAACAATGAAAGCTTACACAAAGGCCAAGCTTAAGTTACTTATGCAAGCGAAAATAGCAATTATTAATGCTGATGATAGTTCATATGAATTTGTGGCTAGAAAGTTACGCCGAAAAAATGTTATAACGTATGCTCAGAAGAATGATGCAATGATTACAGTAAAAGATCATCCTTTTAAATCTAATGTTGTTGGTTCATATAATACTTCGAATGCTTTGGCTGCCCTCGCAGTTGGTGAAATTCTTGGGATTGATAGGAAAACGGCTGCAGATGCAATCTCAACCTTTATACTACCTGAAGGAAGATATGAGGTTGTCTATGATAAGGGATTTAAAATAATTGTCGATTTCGCCCATACTCCCCATGCAATTGAAAGTGTGCTCACAGCTGTACGAGAGGACGGTGTGAAAGGACGTCTTATTCACGTATTTGGAAGCGCAGGCGAGCGTGATAAGGGTAAGAGGCCGATGATGGGTAAGTTGTCGCAAAAATTAGCTGACTGGAGTATTATCACATCAGAAGATGTGCGTCACGAATCGCCTGAGACAATTGCAACCGAAATTTTATCGGGAATGTCAAAAACAAACGACCATATCGATTCTATAATTGATAGACAGGACGCTATAACGAGAGCTGTTACTATGGCGACTCAAGGCGACGTAATAATAATTACAGGGAAGGGGCATGAGAAATCGATGAATATCGGTAAGGGAGAAGAGACCTGGAGCGACCAGGAAGCAGTTAAAAGAGCTTTGAAATATAAAATAGAACGGGAAGGTTAATCTCTATGCAGAAAGTAAAATATATTCATTTTGTCGGCATTAAAGGTGTGGGTGTTGCTCCCCTAGCAATTATTGCTAAAGAAGCGGGAATAGAAGTTACAGGAAGTGACGTGGAGGAGGTTTTTATTACTGATAAAGCACTTCAAGAGTCAGGCATTATTCCGTTCGTGGGATTTTCTCCTGATCACATAAAGAATCCTGATTTAGTAATTACAACAGGTGCCCATGGAGGTTACGATAATATTGAGGTAATTACAGCTAAAGAGAAAGGAATTCCTGTTCTAACTAAGGGTGAGGCAGTTGGGGAGTATATGAACGGCGAAATACTTGGGAGGAAATTTACGGGTGTCGCGGTCGCTGGATCACATGGAAAAACAACTACTGCAGCAATATTGACCACGATTTTTAAAGAGTGCGGAAAAGACCCCTCATATGTAGTGGGGACAGGTAGTATAGGTTCAGATACTCTTCCTGGCCATTTGGGGAAGGGTAACTATTTTATCGCAGAGTCTGATGAGTATGCGACTGAGCCCACGCACAATCATAGGGCACAGTTTCTCTGGACGCGACCGTCTGTAGCAATATTTACCAATATAGAGCATGACCACCCGGATATATATCCTAGTCTTGCAGAAGTAGTCCAGGTTTTTCAAGAATTTGCAGGGAATATTAAAGATGGTGGGTTATTGGTCGGAAATGCGGATGATCCACAAGTTGATCAAATACTTAAAAACTACAAAGGTAGAGCGATATCATATGGGCTATCTCCTAGAAATGATTATGTCTTAACACGTGTTCATGCCTCAGGTGATCAGACATTTTTCCATGTACTTTTTCAGGGTGCAGATCTAGGTGAGTTTAGAATCCTCCTATCAGGTGATCATAATTGCCTCAATGCTCTTGGTGCGATCGTTATCGCAATTGAGAGCGGCGGACTATCACTAGAATTAATAAAACCTGCCTTAGCGAAATTTACCGGGGCACAGCGACGCTTGGAATACAAAGGTCAACTCATCACTGGTGCATATGTCTTTGACGATTATGCACATCATCCTACAGAAATACGTAGTACTCTAAAGGCTCTCAGAATGCGTTATCCAAAGGAGAAGATAGTTGCTATCTTTCAGCCACACACTTATTCAAGGACGAAGGCGTTGCTCCATGAGTTCGCTAGCTCCTTCGCCGATGCAAACCAAGTAATTGTTACCGATATCTTTGCATCAGCGAGGGAAGGGGTAGATGAAAGTGTGTCTGCCAAGATTTTGATTGAGAGAATTGCACAGCACCATAGTAATGTCTTATACGTCTGTACACCCTCTGAGGCTGCTTCATTTATTATGTCAGAACAGTTAGGGGAAGGTGTGGTTGTAGTCTTTATGGGCGCAGGTGATATTTATCAAGCAATTGGCGTATTATCGTTGAAAAACAGTAAATGATATAATATGGCGATGGAAAGTTTTATCATAGCTGGTGGTAATAAGCTCTCAGGAGAGACTGTCGTTTCAGGTGCTAAAAATGTCGCATTAAAGGCGATTGTCGCTGCTTGCCTAACTGATGAGAAGGTAATAATCTCAAATGTTCCACTTATTTCTGATTTTTTTGTCATGGTTGATATCATTAAAGAGTTAGGAGGAGAGGTGCAGCTGAAGGATCATGAAATTTCTATTCAGGTTAAGGAGTTTAAAAAAAGTACTATCTCACTTGATCAGGCATCACATATTAGAACTTCTGCCATGTTCTTAGCTCCATTATTAATTCGAAATAAATCAGCTGTAATTCCAAATCCAGGTGGATGTCGAATTGGTGCTAGGCCAATTGATATGACAGTAGATGGTCTTATGAAAATGGGTGCCGAAATCGATTATGAAAGCGACGACGGATTTTTTCATGCTACAGCTGATAGTCTTTCTGGAGTTACGTATCGCTTTAAAAAAAATACTCATACGGGTACAGAGACTTTGGTAATTGCTGCAGTACTAGCTAAGGGTAAAACACGTCTTGAGAACGCAGCTGAAGAACCGGAAATAGATGAGTTAATCTCCTTGCTTAATGCAATGGGTGGAAAAATAAAACGGATCGAAAATCGTGTTATTGAAATTGATGGAGTTGAAAAATTGCATGGAGCAAGAGTTTCAATCGAACCCGATCGAAACGAAGTAGTAACATTTGCTATAGCAGCCTATGTTACAAAAGGAGATATCTTCGTTAAAGATGTGAAGGCTCATGCTCTGACCGACTTTTTAAAAAAGTTGGATTTGGTTGGGGCAAAGTATGAGGTAAAAGATACTGGGATACGGTTTTATGCTGATGCTCCTCTGGCTGCTACTTCAGTAACAACTGCAGCACATCCTGGATTTATGACAGACTGGCAAGCGCCCTGGGCAGTTCTCATGACTCAAGCAGAAGGAGACTCTGTAATTCACGAGGCAGTTTTTTCAAATAGATTTGGTTATGTTACAGAGCTTCGAAAGATGGGAGCTAAAATTCGTTTTATTAATCCTAAAGTAGACCATCCAGAGGTTTTTTATAATTTTAATGTAGAAGAAGATTCTGAGCATCCACATGCTATTTCTATTAATGGTCCAGTTAGGCTGCATGATGCAGTAGTCTCAATTTCTGATTTGCGAGCTGGTGCATCACTTGTCCTTGCAGCACTCGCCAGCACAGGAGAGACAGTAATTCATGGAGTGAGTCTAGTTGATCGGGGCTATGAATCCTTTGAAGAAAGGTTACGAGCACTTGGTGCAACTATACGACGTGTAAATGAATAATATAATTCCTTCACATACTGTTGCTGCTGTAATCCTCGCCGCTGGAAAGGGAAAGAGGATGAATATTCAGGATAAAAATAAAGTGACTTCAATGCTTCATGGTCGACCAATAATTTTACACATAGTTCAGTTCATGAATAAATTAGACATTGGTACTACGCTTGTAGTGGTTGGTCATGCTAAAGAATCAGTTCAAGAAGCCTTGAGTGGTGAGGGCGTCCTCTATGCACAGCAACTTGAGCAGCTTGGTACCGGTGATGCTCTCAAATCAGCACTCGATGTTTTGCCAGAATCAATATCAGACGTGTATGTCGTTTATGGTGATGACGCGGTTTTTTATAATGACAAACATCTTCCAGTCATTAAAGAGTTGTTTGAGAAGCATTTTAGCTCAAGTTCTGCAGTCACTTTTTTAACTATTGAGCAGGAGAACCCTTATGCTCTAGGAAGAATCTTGCGGGATGAGAATGGAAAATTCATGTCAATAATTGAAGAAAAGGACGCGACAGATGAGCAGCGAATGATAACTGAAATAAATCCCGGGTGTTTTTTATTCAACGTAGGCTTTTTAAGGGAGCATTTACACGAGATAGAAAAAAGCCCAGTGACGGGAGAGTATTATATCAATAGTATTATTGATTTGGCTTTAAAATTTGGCCAGAGAGTAGAGACTGTGAGGGGTGGAAAACTCATTTGGCGTGGTGTAAATACCCCCGAAGAATTAATGGTCGCTGAAAAAATGCTCTCAGAAATGGAATAATCATGGATAATAGTATTTTAGTTGAACAGGTTACTTTCTTCTCCCCTCACGTATTTGATGTCATAAGAAATCTTGCGCAGCAGGAAGGTGAGAATTATAAACCACTAACTGATGATGATGCTAAGGGGATGCTGACATCATCACATATTTACCTATATATTGCTCGCGATACACTTTCTGACACTGTTGTGGGCATGGGAACCCTTATCATTCATAGAATTCCTTATGTGAAGAAAGCGTTAATGGAAGATGTGGTAGTGGATCACATGTATAGGGGTAGAGGGATTGGAACTATGATAATAGGGGTCTTAACAGAGAGGGCAAAGGAACTTGGCGCATCCTACATTGACTTCACAGCCCGACCTCGTAGAGAAGACAGCAATAGTCTCTATGGGAAATTAGGCTTTAATAGGCGAGAGACTAATGTTTATCGAAAAATTTTTGATTACGATGAGATTTAATAAAATTGTTCTTTTTGATATTGATTACACACTCTTTAATACGGATGTATATCGTCAAAAACTATATCCACGTTTGGGATCTGAGCTCGGTATTCCTGAAGATGAATTTTTTTTACTAGCAAGAGGAGTCTCAAAAGAAGTTAAAGAAACAGTCGGGCATTATTCACCTGATTTGGTCTTGCAAAAGCTTCTAGCATTATCAAAATCAAATACTACGCTAGAGCGATTAGAGGAGATTTTTTGGGATAAAATTCTGTATGAAGAGCTTTTGGATAAGGACACGGTAGGTGTTCTGGAAAAACTGCAGAAAGAGGGGATTGCTACCGGGCTCCTCACAACAGGAGATAGGCGACATCAGTTAGCGAAAGTGCATACTGTTTTGCAATATTTTCCAGAAGAAAATCATCATATTTTTACTAACAAACTTGAATCTATACTTAATGTGCTTAAAAAGTATAAATCATTTCAGGTGTATGTAGTTGACGATCTTCCTGTAGTTCTCGCCAAAGCAAAGGGAATTGATAAAAATGTAATTACCATTTTACGAAAAACTAATAAAGTCTATGAAAAAACAGTTGATGTATCTGGTTTTAACCCAGACTGGACTATAGATGAAATCACTGAAGTAGTAAGAATAGTTAAGAAGTAAAGATTATGTGTGGAATATTTGGATATATAGGAAGTAAAGATAATGCCGCAACCTTAGTGCTTGAGGGATTAAAGCTTCTTGAGTATAGGGGCTATGATTCTTGGGGAGTGGCAGTTAAAGTTCAAAATGAAATTCAGGTAGATAAGAATGTAGGAAAAATAGGTGATGCGAAGGTCGACCTACCCTTGAGCACCGTGGGTATAGGACATACTAGATGGGCCACCCACGGTGGAGTTACTCAAGAAAACGCTCATCCACATCTGGACTGTAAAAAGGAATTAGCAATTATTCACAATGGTATTATCGAAAATTATCTCGAGATAAAAGAAGAGCTGCTCGCACAGGACCATACTTTTCTTTCTGATACTGACACCGAGGTTGTAGCCCATCTTATAGAAGAATATTTGAAAAAAGAGGAGTTCGCCGTTGCCTTTAGACTAGCATTTAATCAACTCTCTGGTTTAAATGCTTTGGTTGCAATCTATGCTCCTAGTAAAGAGATAATAGCAGCAAAAACAGGCTCACCATTGGTGGTGGGTGTTTCAGATGACGGGCTTTATTTAGCATCTGATGCAGCAGGAATTATCAAGCATACTCGCAGTCTCCTTTTTATAAAGGATGGAGAAATGGTCAGGCTTACTAAAAAATTGCAGCTGTTTTCGCTTAGTGATGGTAAGGAGTTGTCGCCTCAACTTGAAACAGTCGATTGGAAGATAGAAGAAACACAGATGGGTGATTATCCTCATTTCATGCTTAAGGAAATGTATGATCAAGCAAACATTGTGAGAAATATCGCAACTACGTATGAAGATCAATTACAAGAAGTTCAGAAGGGTATTGCACAAGCATTTGGTACTTATATTATTGGGGCTGGTACTGCTTATCATGCTGCGCTTGCAGGTACCTACCTTTTTTCAAAAATTGCTAAAAAGCACGTAAATACTGCTCCTGCTTCCGAATTTAATTATCTCGTAGATTTTTTAACAGAAAAGAGCCTTATCCTTGCTCTCTCACAGTCTGGTGAAACAATTGATGTTATAGAGCCACTTAATAAAGCTAGGGAGAAAGGTAGTACAATTGCAGCAATTGTTAATTCACTTGGTTCTACTATTTATCGAATGGCTGATAAAAAAGTCCTTTTGGGAGCAGGGCCTGAAAAAGCTGTAGCATCAACGAAAGCATATACGGCCAAGCTCTCAACCCTCATCTTACTGAGCTATATGTTAGTCGATGATTTTTTGTCTGCTCAAAAAATGCTTTTGGATGTAGCAAATGAAATAGATCACCAACTAGAGAAAAAATCATTAAAAAATCTAGATCTAATAGCCGAGGCTTTGCTTGATGCAGAGCATATTTATACCGTGGGGCGTGGGATGTCTTTTCCAACCGCACTTGAAGCAGCCTTAAAAATAAAAGAAGTTACTTATATTCATACGGAAGGATTGGCAGGCGGTGAATTGAAACATGGCCCCATAGCTCTTATTACTAAAGGAACGCCGTGTGTCGTGTTTGCACCTAATGACGAGACTTATAATGCTATGATTTCAAATGCTATGGAGATAAAAGCCAGGGGCGGTAGAATTATTGGAGTAGCAGAAAGGAATGAGAATGTATTTGATTATTTTATACAAGTGAAAGACTGTGCAGATGCAGCTATGATTTCACAAATTATTCCTATGCAATATCTCGCGTATAGAATAGCCGTACTAAAAAAATATGATCCTGACAAACCACGTAATTTAGCAAAGAGTGTGACGGTTAAGTAGAATTGATTGAAGTCTGTACGTGGCTGGAGTATAATAATAATTCATGACAGCCCTACTAGGTCTTACAATTCTTTCTTTTTTTATCAGCATTATCCTCCTTATACCATTCATAGACTTTCTTTATCGTACAAAGCTTCGTAGGCAACATCAGGTAACCAAGGATATGTTTAATCAGCACACGCCGCTTTTTGATAAATTTCATAAGTGGAAAGTGGGTACCCCCGTTGGCGGTGGGATACTCATAATTGTGGTTACGATCGTGATCACATTTTGGTCGTATGGGATACTCTCTATTCCAACGAAGCCGTGGGAGCTCTTCGTAATCTTTTTCTCTTTTATAAGCTTTGGATTACTTGGGCTCTATGACGACTGGAAGAAGCTAGCTGATCCGAAAAGCCTAGAAATAAAGAGTTTTTTCGGATTACGCTTTAGGCATAAGTTTATTATTCAGTGGATTTTGGCACTTATTATTGCTTCGGTTTTTTACTTTCAACTTGGCTACTCATTCCTCTTTATTCATGGTCTCGGACTTATCAGTATAGGCGCTCTCTTTATACCGTTTGCTGCTTTTGTTATCGTGTCATTCGTTAACGCTGTGAATATCGCAGACGGATTGGACGGGCTGGCATCTGGATTGTTAGTCATTTGCTTAATAGGATTTCTAGCAATCAATTCTCAACAAATTGATAAGTCTCTTGGGGTATTTATTTCTGTACTGCTTGGCTCTGTGATGGCATTTTTGTATTTTAATATTTATAAAGCGCGTATTTGGGTTGGTGATGTGGGAGCGCTATCCCTGGGTGCTGCTCTAGCTGTTATTGGATTGCTTACTGGGAAAACATTGACACTTGCTGTGATAGGGGGAGTATTCATTATTGAGATCGCTTCATCCCTTCTGCAGATTTTGAGTAAAAAATATTTTAAGAGGAAACTTTTTCCCGCCGCTCCATTCCATCTCTATCTTCAGTTAAGAGGTTGGGAAGAGCCTAAAATCGTAATGAGAGCATGGTTAGTTGGAATATTCTTCGCAATTCTTGGAGTGTATCTTGCATTTATTTCCTAGTTACTTCAATTTGTAATCCCTTAGACCGGAAGTATACAATAGACTTACCCTTGAAACGTATTGATATTATATTGCTCGGCGCGACACTGTTTTTAACAGTTTTTGGACTGTTTATGATTTATGATGCTTCTTCAGTCATAGCGTTTCGTGATTTTGGGGATAAATATTATTATATAAGAGAGCAGTGTATAAATGCTGTTTTGGGACTACTAGCTCTTGGCTTCTTTGCTATCTTTGATTATAAAAGGCTCTATAATTTATCTTTTGTTATTTTACTCGTTGCTATCCTAATGCTAATCGGCGTATTTTTACCAGGTATTGGTATCTATGCACTGGGAGCAAATAGGTGGATTAACCTAGGGATAACAGTACTTCAGCCTGCAGAGTTTGTAAAATTAAGTCTCGCTATTTATTTAGCAGCATGGTTTTCGACAAATGAAAATGGGAGACTGCCGGCTTTTGGATTACTGATGGGGTTTGTTTTGCTCCTCGTTATGCTCCAGCCTGACATGGGAACAGCATCAATTATTTTAATGGAAGCAATTATACTTTATTTTCTTTCTGGTGCCAGGCTTATCCAGTTCGCTGTCATGATACCAATAATTGGCTTAGGGGGATTGATTATGATATTAATTGCTCCCTATCGTTTGGCTAGGCTAACTTCATTTTTCAATCTAGGAAGTGATTTGCAGGGTGGTTCGTATCATGTACAGCAGATATTAATCGCATTAGGTTCTGGAGGTATCTTCGGGGTAGGGGCAGGAAATTCTTTACAAAAATTCGCCTACCTTCCTGAGAATGTCACCGATTCAATATTTGCTATTATAGCTGAGGAATTTGGTTTTATTGGATCAGTAGCACTCATAGCGCTCTTCGTGATGGTTCTTTGGAGGGGGTTTGTCATTGCGTCTAGAGCAAAGGACTCATTTGGACGACTGCTTGCAGCAGGAATAATTTGTTTTCTTGGGATTCAGGCCGTGATAAATTTATCAGCCATGACAGCGCTTATTCCCTTGACAGGCGTTCCTCTCCCTTTTATATCATATGGAGGGTCTGCGCTCATTGTTGATCTTGGCGCAATAGGCATACTTTTAAGCATTTCTCGACAAGGGAAACACGTATGAAGATAGTTATTACAGGTGGACATTTGGCACCAGCACTTGGCTTGATTGACTCACTTTCAAAACAGGATAGTGTGATTTTTATTGGACGAAAATATGCCCTAGAAGGAGATAAATCACTTTCACTAGAGTATATAGAGATATCGAAACGCAACATATCATTCCTGGCTCTGACCACAGGACGTTTTCAGCGAAACTTTAGCACACAGACAATACCTTCTCTTTCGCGAATGCCCCGAGCAGTACTTCAAGCCACTAGTTATCTACGAAGAATAAAACCAGATGTAGTTCTTTCCTTTGGTGGATATTTGTCTGTACCCGTAGGCCTAGCGGCGAAGATTTTAGGTATTCCCCTAGTTATTCATGAACAAACACTTGAAGCTGGTCTTGCAAATAAAATCTTGACAAAAATTGCTACAAAAATTTGCATCTCATGGGAAAATTCTAGAAGTTTTTTTCCAGAAGCTAAAGTAGTTTTAACAGGAAATCCACTTAAAAAATTTATTAAATCTCAATACACCCCTCTTTTTAGTGCTTCAGATCAAAATCTTCCACTTCTTTATGTGACGGGTGGTAGTACTGGATCACATGCCATAAATAAGTTAATTGAAGAGGAGGTAGTCGAGCTCACTAACAGCTTCTGCGTAGTTCATCAGACTGGTGGGGCGGAGGAGTTTTCTGATTATGAGAGATTGGTTAAGATCCAAGCATCGTTACCTCTTGAAAATAGAAAGAGATATGTTGTGTATAAATATATCTCTTCAGAGATTCTTGGAGGTATACTGGAATCAGCAAGCATTGTATTTAGTCGGTCAGGAATTAATACCGTCTCTGAGTTAATATTTTTTGGTAAACCAGCTCTTCTTATACCCTTACCGCATGGTCAAAAAAACGAACAGCTTAAAAATGCACGATTTCTAGAAGAATTAGGGCTTGCAGAGGTTGTTCTTCAAAAGAATGCTACTGCGCAGGTTGTAAGCACGAAGCTTCTTGAAATGAGCTCAAATCTACGGCGGTATAAAGAGGCTGCAAGAGAGGCGCGCGGCAGTCTTCGTGAAGATCCAGCTAGGGAGATTTATGAAACACTATCCTATGTGGTCAAGAAAAAGAGTTCCTAAAAAAGAGAGAAAGCAGTATGCGAAAAAGCGTATTCTCTTCGTGAGTTTGATTTGTGCTGTGGTAGCACTTTTGTTAGGGGGGGTAGGATTTTTTGTTCTGTCTCGAGAGCCAGTATTTATAAGTCCTCTGCCATTTTTACACTCAATTGGCATTGCAAATGATGATATGCGGCCAGTTATAGAGAAGTTTCTTAAGACGAATAATATAAGCTATTCAGAGATTAACCAGACAGGCGGAGGTACTTATGAGATCTTGGATACTCCAACGAAGAAGATTTATATTTCTTCCGAAAAAGATGTTATGAAGCAATTGTCCTCTTTACAAAGAATCGTATCTAGACTTACAATGGAAGGTAAGAAGTATACACGGCTTGATCTTCGGTACGACAAGCCTGTAATTGTATTGCAATGAAACAAACGAGTGAAGGAAAAATTGTTGTAGGTATAGACGTTGGAACTTATAAGACAGTAGGGGTAATTGCAAAAGTTGATGAATTTGTAAATGTTCTCGGAGTATCTGAGATCAAATCATCAGGGATAAAAAAAGGGCAAATAGTTGATATAGCAGACGCAGTAAATGCTATAAATACCGCTATAGAAGCAGCCGAGCGGATGGCAGGTTACTCAGTATCACACGTGTTTGTCTCAATAGGTGGAAATCAAATAGAGAGCCAGAATTCTCGAGGCGTTGTTGCAGTATCTACTCCGCAAGGAGAAATAACATCAAACGACCTTAGTCGTGTTATTGATGCAGCAAAAGCAATTTCACTCCCGTCTACTCGTGAAATTATCCATGTACTTCCTCGTAATTATATAGTCGATGGTCAGGAGGGCATACGAGACCCTATCGGAATGTCAGGAGTTCGACTTGAAGTTGATACACATATAATTACTGCTAACAGTATCGCTGTCCGCAATCTTGATAGAGCATTCTCCGAAGTTGGTGTTGATGTTAGCAGTTATGTATTTGGTGGATACGCAAGCTCACTTTCTGTACTCTCTGATACCGAGCGTGAATTGGGTGTAATTCTGGTAGATATAGGTGCAGGAACAACTGATATCTCTATTTATACTGAGGGCTCAGTTGCGTATTCTTCGGTTCTTGCAATTGGCGCAAGGCATATCACAAACGATCTTGCCATCGGACTACGCATTTCAATTGAAAGTGCAGAGAAAATTAAGCTATTTTTATCACAGCAGGCACTTAAGCGAGTTTTGCGGCCAGACGATGACGAGGGGCCAAAGGAGCCAAAGCCATCCGATGAGATAGATCTTACCCCGCTGAATCTTCCAGAAGAAGTGCGTAAGGTTTCATATAAGACTCTTGTGGATGGGATTATCAGACCACGGATGAATGAAATATTTACCATGGTCGGGATAGAAATTAAAAAAAGTGGTTATGGTGGTCAGACTCCTGCGGGAATGGTCATAACTGGTGGAGGAGCCATGACAGTGGGTATTAAGGATGCAGCCAAGAGAATGCTTGCAATGCCTGTTCGCATAGGATCACCACTTGATCTTAAGGGGATAGTTGATGAGGTACAGAATCCTGCATATGCCACCGTGGTGGGGTTATTAATGTATGGTGCTAAGAATGAGACTGGTAAGTCCTCTAGTGGCTTTGGTTTCTCTATGCCTAAAATGGGCGGTGGGTCGAGTAAGTGGATGAGGCGAATTATGGATCTTATAAAGTCATTTATTCCTTAAATACGATACTCAGTCTTATTGCAAATACCAAATCTATCTGCTAGGATTGACCCACGCATGTTGATACGTCCTCAGACTTCAAATTTCGCTAAAATTCGGGTTATTGGTGTTGGTGGCGGGGGTGGTAATGCCATTTCTTCGATGATTACCCATAATAATATCCTCGGTGTAGATTTTGTCGCTATAAATACCGATGCTCAAGCGCTTTTGCGTAATCCCGCATCTACTAAAGTCCAAGTTGGTGAAAACTTAACCAAAGGCTTGGGATCAGGAGGTGATCCAGAAATTGGTCGACAAGCAGCTGAAGAATCAGCTGAAAAAATAAAAGACATGCTAGAGGGATCAGACATGGTCTTTCTCACAGCAGGTATGGGTGGTGGTTCTGGAACGGGTGCATGTCCAATTGTTGCAAAGATCGCTAAAGAAGTTGGCGCGCTCACAGTGGCTGTCGTTACCAAGCCATTTGCTTTTGAGGGCACCAGGCGTATGGTAGCTGCTGAGGAGGGTATTGAAAATCTTAAGGATAAAGTTGATACGCTCATTGTGATTCCAAATCAGCGCATCATGGACGTCGTTGACCGTAAGCTGTCGCTTCTTGAAGCATTTAAGGTAGCAGATTCAGTACTGGGACAGGGTGTCCAGGGAATTTCAGAGATCATCACTATGCCAGGGCTTGTAAACGTCGATTTTGCAGACGTTCGTACGATCATGTCTAATGCTGGATCAGCACTTATGGGTATAGGTACAGGAATTGGTGAGAATAGAGCACAGGCTGCAGCAAGGGCTGCTATCGCATCACCGCTTTTGGAGGTAACTATGGAAGGGGCTCGTGGAGTGCTCTTTAATATCGTCGGTGGAAATGATCTAACGATGTCTGAGGTAGATGAAGCAGCAAAGATTATTAGTAGTAGTGCAGATCCAGATGCAAATATCATCTTTGGAGCAACTATTGATGAGACAATGCATGATCAGATTCGTATCACTGTCGTCGCAACAGGATTTGATCAGACTAAGCAACGTCTCCAGCAATTCGTTTCACCGCATTATAGTAATAAAGGTGAACAGCAGCCAGAAGTAAAAGAATACAGTAGTAATAATCCATTTGTGACTAATGGTTCAACGTCCTATCAGCAAAATTCGAACGAGAATCAGCAGCAGCAAAATCAGCAACAGGATCCAGCACAAAACGCTGCTTCTACGAAGCCAGTTCCTCAGAAAAAAGAGTCAGAAGAAGATGAATGGGACATCCCCGCATTCCTCAGACAGAGGAATTAACTCTTTTTGTAAAAACTTTTATCCGAGGCAAATACTTGGATAAGTACATTTTGTACTGCTTCCTCTAAACTTATTTCTCTAAGAATTTTATTCCCAGAGTATGTTCTCCACGTGTCTGCATCTATAAGATTATGCTCCTTTTCGAGGAGAGTCATTGTTTCATTATGAGGCAAGTATAATGATCTCATTTTTTTAAGAATATAGTCCGGAACCTTAAGTCCACTGGAGAAGCCTAAGAATTCGTGACTATCCCTATCAATGATGCAGCACCATGCTTCTTCATAGATATTGCCATAGCGTTCAATGAGCCCGCTCTCTAAACCAATATAATAATCCGCATCACTTATAGCATTCTTGGTAGCGAGTGCTTTATTTCTTGCTCCATCATGAGTCTCATTATCCCAAGGTGTTTCTGGGACGTTTGATGGTGCTGGAAATCCTACAACTTCAATATTTTCAGATAGATGCTCTTTAATAATTTTTGTAACTGAATATATCTTGCGCTCGCTTTCTGAACCAACTGCAAATTTCATTGCGATAGTATAGTAAATGAATGGAGAGGGTACATTTCCAAGTTAAAGGAGTAAATAAAATAATCCGATTTTTCTATATTTTCGAAACAGTTTTTTATAAACCTAGAGTGATATAATCCTTGCATGTTAGATCGGGGAATGGATAACCTATTTAAGGAGGCTGTTATTCATAGGGAGCAGCATGGATGTGGTGGGTATCCATATGAGCATGCTGATATGCTTCGACTTTTTATCATGCTTAAAAAACCCTTTAAAATTCTTGAATTAGGTACTGGTCTTGGATATACGTCAGCAGTTATGGCAAAAAGTTCTAAGGATATTCAAATTGATACTCTTGACCAAGATGAGACTCATGTGGAGCTAGCCAAAAGGTCTTGGCAGACACTTGGAGTAACTTCTCAAATTACTCCCCATATTGGAAAAGCTGAAGATGTTTTACCAAAACTAACAGGAGAATATGACCTCATATTTTTTGATGGCTACTCACCGTCAATGAAGTTTTTTACACAGTTCGAACGGCTTTTGAAGAAAAACGGCATTTTAGTCACTGCAAATATGTTCCTCAAGGATGAGCGGGGAGGAAAATATATGCGTGCTCTTTCACAAAAGCACAGATGGCAATTGGGCGTCTTTGCTGATACTACAGTGGCTATAAAACTTTTTCAGTAATGACTAACAAAAAACTTTTTCGAGTACTAAAACTTCGACCGGAAAATGGAGAATGCTACTCAATTATAGTCGAAAAACCAAAAGGGTTTGAGTATCAAGCAGGTGACTGTGTCTATTTGAGCTTTCCTGATAAACTAACACTAGGTAAGCAGACATACTCATTCGCATCATCGCCTCATGAGGATTTTTTATTATTTACTTTTAAAAAAGGCTACAGTGAGTTTAAGCATCAGTTAGAGATGTTGTATGGTGGGTCTTTTTTGCAGATTGTTCAATTTGGCAGCAACTTTATTTTTGATGTAAAAAAAGAAAGTATCATGATTGCGGGTGGCGTTGGAATTACCCCACTTCGTAGCATGATTAAAACAAGGCTTATGAAAAGCCCAGATATTACAACTCATCTTATTTATCTTAATAAAACAAATGCCTTTCCATTTCAGAAGGAGTTGGAATCTTGGGAGAAAGAATTCTCAGCGCTCCATACCACTTGGTTAGTTACTGACAAAGTTGGAAGATTAAGTCTTCCTATAATCAGTGATATTACTAAGCACCCAAGGGCTTTCGATTATTATATTGCCGGGCCACCCCTCATGATAGATGCGACTATCGATATCCTTATCAGCCTTGAGGTTGATACTGGGCGCATTCATACTGATAGTTTTGATGGTTATATCGAGGAGTTATAGTCTCATGTCGCGTGGCTTATTATTGCATTCGGATAAAATTGATGATATAAGCTAATCATATGAATTCAACATCACCTAATCTTGTAAGAAATGTGGCATTTGGCATAATTGCTGTGTTCCTGCTTATTATGGTTATAGCATTTTTCCCAATTGTGGTGGTGGGGGTTGGGCAGCGCGGAGTTGTCTTTAACAATGCAACCGGTATAGAAGACAGGATATTGGGCGAAGGGGTGCATGTCAGAATTCCATTTCTACAGACAGTAACAAAGGTATCAGTTCGAGTGCAAAAAACAGAAGTAAAAGCAGAAGCAGCATCCAAAGATTTGCAGACTGTCAGAACAGATGTCGTAGTAAACTGGCACATGAATGCAGGGAAGGTTAATAAGATCTTTCAAGATGTGGGGGATGAGGTGGCCGTTGAGGATCGTATTTTAGCACCTGCTGTGAATGAGGTTGTTAAAGCAGCAACTGCACAAAAAACAGCTAGTGAAATTCTGTCAAAACGTCCCGAATTAAAGCGAGATATTGATACCGCCTTGAATAAGCGACTGACTCGGTATAGTCTCGTTTTAGACGATGTCTCGATCACAAATGTATCATTTACCCCTGAATTTAATAAAGCAATTGAGGATAAGCAAATAGCTCAACAGCAAGCAGAGCAGGCGAAATTCCTTGTAGAGAAAGCACGAAATGAAGCGGAGGCAAATCAGGCAAAGCAGCAGTCGATCACGCCACAGATACTTCAACAGCGTGCCCTTGAGAAATGGGATGGCCATTTTCCAACCTACTGGGGAGCCGGAGCGCTTCCATTTATCAACATCACCCCTTAATAATAGTAGATGATGTATTGCTTGAAGAGCTTCTAGGTTTCAGGTACAATTAGCCTTATGTTCAAGCCTGTATCTCCCAAAATTAGCTTCCCTGAACTTGAGGAAGAAATCCAAAGGTTTTGGAAAGAGAATAAAATTTTCGAAAAATCTATTACCTCACGTCCTGAAAATAAAAAGTGGACTTTCTTGGATGGTCCTCCTTTCGTAACAGGTATGCCTCATTATGGCCATCTTTTAGGAAGTATTCATAAAGATTTATTCGGTCGTTATTTTACGATGAAGGGATATCGCGTAAGGCGGGTTTGGGGATGGGATGGACATGGGTTACCAATTGAGAATAAGGTTGAGGGAAAGTTAGACATTAAACGTAAAAAAGATATAGAGGGTATAGTGGGCGTAAAGAAATTTATAGAGGAATGTAAAAAATATGTTGAAGAGATATCTGGAGAATGGGAGTGGTATGTTGACCACATCGGGAGATGGGCAGATTTTAAGAATGCTTATAAAACCTGGGATACCCCGTATATGGAGTCAGTTATGTGGGTCTTTAAACAAATGTATGATAAGGGTCATATTTATAAAGGATTAAAAGTTACACTTTACTGTCCACATTGCTCAACTCCTATCTCAAATTTTGAAGTAGCAATGGATTCTGATAACTATAAAGAAGTTCCAGATGCAGCTACTACCTACAAGTACGAACTGAAAACTGAAAACGATTCGCCAGCTGGTGAACTGAAAACTTATATTCTTGCTTGGTCTACAACCCCGTGGAATAAAATTGTGACGCCAGCTTTGGCAGTTAATCCTGAGTTTACTTATATAAAAGTTAGACAAAATAATGAACTCTATATTCTCGCCAAATCTACCCTAGCAATTTTAGGAGATACACCCTATGAAGTTATTCAAGAGATTAGAGGTAGTGATCTTATCGGTACGAAGTTCGTTCCTCACTATGACTATTATGAAATTAAACCAGGAGAAAGGGCATTTGAGGTGATCGGTGGCGATTTCGTTACAGCAGAGGAGGGGACTGGCGTTGTCACTATCGCAGCGTATGGTGAAGAGGATTTGGTAGTTATGAATGAGCAGAACATCCACATAGAGCTTCATGTGGATGAAGAAGGCGTAATTAAACCTGATGTGCCATTATTTGGGGGCATGTATTATCTAAAGGCGAATAAGGCAGTTAATGAGGATCTTATGTTGCGTGGATTAATCTACAAAGATGAGATAAAACCCCATAATGTTCCGCTCTGCTGGCGATGTCATACTCGTCTTTATTATGCACCAATTAATGCGTGGTATGTAAATATTCAGAATATGAAGAGTTTGCTTAAAAAAACAAATGAATCGGTGAATTGGTATCCAAAGCATTTTAAGAATGGAAGATTTCTTAAAAGTCTTGAAAACGCACCTGACTGGAATATCTCACGCAATAGATACTGGGGATCTCCTGTTCCGGTCTGGGAGTGTTCTAGTGATTGTGGGCAGCGCTTCGTTCCGGGTTCAATACGGGAATTAGAGGTTAAATCAGGAAAGACTATCAAGGATCTCCATAAGCCTGAGATTGATGAAGTGACTGTGCCATGTGATGTTTGTAACAAGCAAATGAATCGTGTTCCAGAGGTTTTAGACAGCTGGATAGAGGCTGGAAGTGCTTCATTTGCAGAGCGACATTTTCCTTTCAATACTGATGAGCAATTGGAGGATTTTTTCCCTCCTGATTTTATCGCAGAGTATACGGGGCAGATTAGGGCATGGTTTTACGTACTTCATGTGATTGGAGGAGCTCTTTATCAGGCGCCGGCTTTTAAAAATGTTGGAGTCGAGGGGGTAATACTTGGGACCGATGGGCGAAAGATGAGTAAAAATTTAGGTAATTATCCGGATCCTAAATTACTCCTTGCCCAGTATGGTGGTGATGCGCTTAGGCTTTATCTCATGACTAGCCCAATCATGAATGGAGAAGACATAGTTATATCCGAGGAGCAATATCGACATCAAGTTAGAGGTATGATGCTCATTCTTTGGAACGTCTACAATTTCTTTGTTCAAAACGCGACGATTGACGGGTGGACAAAGACTGATGTTATTGAATCTGAGAATACTCTAGATGTGTGGCTTAATTCTCTTTTGCAGGGCACAGTGAGAGATGTTACTAAATCTTTAGATGCATATGATACCGTCACTGCAATAGATAGCATAAAAAGTTTTACGGATAATTTTTCTACATGGTATTTGAGAAGAAGTAGGGATAGAGTCGGACCTACCGCAGATGATCAAGAAGATAAAAAAGCATTTTATACCACGACATATTATGCACTAGTGACATTGACTCAGCTTTTAGCACCGATTGCACCATTTATCTCAGAATCTATTTATAAAAATCTTACAGGAAATGAATCTGTTCATTTAACTGACTGGCCAAATTTTGAAGAGGGGAAGATAGATAAAGAACTTGAAGCTCAAATATCATTTATTCGTAAGATTGTGGAGACTGGACATGCTGTCCGCAAAGAAAATAATTTGAAAGTCCGTCAACCGCTAAGTAAAGCAGTAATAAGCCTGGGTAAAGGCGCTATAGGGTTCAAAGAAAAATTAGATTTTTTGATACGAGACGAATTAAATGTGAAAACTCTTGAATTTAAAGAATCAGATGAGCTACGGATTGTTTATGATATTACATTGACTCCTGAGTTAGAGCAAGAGGGCAACGCAAGAGATATTATTCGCCAAATTCAAGAAGAGCGTAAAACTCAGGGAACAAGCCCAACTGAGCTAATCGTGGTAACCCTTCCTGAGTGGCCAGAGGATTTTGTGCAGTTGATTAAGCGAAAAACACTTACCAAGTCTCTTACTAAAGGTGAGTTTTCTGTAAAACGTATTACATGAGAAATAAAAATCTGCTTGGTTTGGATTGGTGGCTGCTTGCTCCCGTTTTTGTTCTTGTTATTATCAGTCTCGTTACGCTCCTTTCTTTAAATAGGGAGTTATTTCTTAATCAGTTATCTGCTCTTGGCGTGGGATTAGTTGCCTTTTTTTTGGCCTCACGGTTACGAGTAGAGATGTTGGAGTCATTTCGTGTGTCAATCTATGTGATTTCAGTGGTGTTACTTCTGGTTGTTCTAATTATTGGCTTTGAGAGTAATGGTGCTGTGCGTTGGATATCTGTTTTTGGAGTCTCAGTTCAGTTTTCGGAAGTATTGAAGCCGTTTTTGGCATTATCACTGTGTTCTTTTTTAGCAAAACGAAGCGATATGTCATTTAGGACAGTTTTATTAACATTACTGCTTCTTCTTCCAGTTTTCTTTTTGGTGGCGTTCCAGCCTGACTTAGGTAATGCTCTCATATATGGAGGCGTAGTACTACTAGTACTTATCGTATATGGATTTCCACTTCGATGGTTTGGGTTATTATTGTTACCGTTTATTTTTGTTAGCCCAATTTTTTGGAACCTGCTCCATGATTATCAGCAGAGAAGATTATTAACATTTATTAATCCAACGAGTGATCCGTTAGGATCCTCATATAATGTTATCCAGGCTATGATCGCAGTAGGTTCAGGGATGTTTTTGGGGAAAGGTTTGAGTCAGGGGACACAGTCTGGTCTTCGCTTCTTGCCTGAGCGACACACTGATTTTATTTTCGCGACTTTGTCGGAAGGATTAGGCTTTGTAGGTTCTGCAATAGTAATTTGCGCATTTATTCTTCTCCTACTTAGGGTTTATATGCTCTTTATGAAAATGGAAAATCAGTTTGCTAAGTTATTTGCAGCATGTGTATTTTCTTTTCTTCTTATCCATTTTTTCGTCAATATAGGCATGAATACTGGACTATTACCAATTGTGGGGGTTACGTTGCCATTTGTATCGTTTGGCGGAAATTCACTCCTCTCAAATTTTATCTTCCTAGGAATTCTTTCCGCTCTCTCCTCCACTTATTCCAGACGATCCGTGCTGGAAATTAAATAATACTTCTGCTATAATTGCTTATTGTATGAATTACGCAGTAATTAAAACAGGGGGAAAGCAGTATAAGGTTGCTCAAGACGAGGTTATAACAATCGAGCGAGTAGCTGTAGGAGCTGATGAAACATTAGTCTTTCCAGCGCTAATGGCAGTTGAGGACGGCAAGGTTCGTTTTGGACAACCATTACTTCAGGGTTTTGTAGTCACAGGGAGAGTGATTGAGCATCTTCGTGGTGAAAAACTCAGAATTGCTAAATTTAAAGCAAAGGCTCGTTATCGTCGTGTTACAGGACATCGTCAAGAGCTTTCAAAAGTTATAATAGAGACCATTGGTGATTTTAAAAAGGTAATTAAAAAAGAAGTAGCTTCAAAAAGTATTGAGAACACAACTGAAACCCCGATCGTTGTAAAGAAGAAGATTGTTAAGGCAGCTACTAAAAAATCTACTGAGAAATAACTATTGACATCTGTGAAAACACAGACTATTATAGACTTGTTTTCACAAAGTAAATTTAACTATGGCACATACAAAAGCACAAGGAGCAGTAAAAGGTAATAGAGACTCAATAGCTAAGAGATTAGGTGTTAAGGTCTATGGCGGTGGTCGAGTAATATCTGGAAATATCATCATACGCCAAAAAGGTAGCAAGTTTAATGCTGGTAATGGGGTATCAATGGGTCGAGATTTTACTCTCTTTGCTATTACTGACGGGATTGTTAATTTTAAAACCCGTTTGGGTAAAAAAGTAGTAGAAGTAATCAATGGATAATAATAACGGATACATGACCGAGCTCGAGCCAGCTCAACTACAATCAAATCCTCTTCAGCCACGTGGTGTAATCCTTCAAGACTCCCTCACTGATCTTGTAGAATCAATTCGTGAACAAGGTATCTTAGAGCCAATTGTCGTAGCGAAAACTCCAGCGGGGTATCAGATCATTGCAGGTGAACGCCGATGGCGTGCGGCTAAGATTTTAGGGTTATCAAAAGTTCCTGTGGTAATTCGTGAAACAACACCACAAGGGATGCTTGAGATGTCAATCGTAGAGAATGTACAACGGGAGGATCTAAATCCAATTGAAAGAGCACTCTCCTTCAAGCGTTTAATTGATGAGTTCGGTCTCGGTACAAATGAGGTCGCGAAAAGAATTGGTAAGAGCGCTCCTACTGTCTCTAATACTATTCGTCTTCTTTCGTTACCTGACGCCATCAAAGACGCGTTAGTGGCTGGGGTCATCACTGAGGGGCACGTTCGGCCTTTGATTTCTCTCGGAGATCCTAAATTGATGCTTGATCTCTTTAAAAGAATTTTGCGTGATAACCTAACGGTTAGACAGACCGAAGATATCTCTCGAAAAGTAAAAGGTGAGGTTCAAAAAAGAGAACCAATGACAAAAAAAGGCGACAGGCTTTGGGTCCCTGAGCAGGATAGTATGGCTGCACAGCTTCAGGAGAAATACCACGTTGATGATGTAAAGATTTTTCAGTCAAGCAAATTAGCAAGAATGACGATTGTTATTAAGGGTGATGTAGATGTTACTACAAAAAAACTAAAAGAAATACATGAGATATTAAATGGGGCACCTCATGTAGCTGATACAGATACTAGTTCGTTAACCCCCGAGCAGCTTATCTCGCAATAGGTTTATTTATTAAACGGGTTAGTTACCACGTGCGCTTGAGCAATTGGCCAGTAGACAAAAAATGATTTCCCAATGATATCTTTTTGCATCAGCATGCCCCATTCCCTGCTGTCCGAACTGTAAGGACGGTTATCGCCCATTACGAATACAGATTCTGGGGGAACAGTAACTATTTGATTTTCTTTCAGAAATGATTCTCCGTGTGTCCGAACATCCTCTGTTAAATAGCTAATCTCATCAAATTCCTGGTTATTAAGATATACCCGCCCGCCGCGAAGGCTTATCGTGTCCCCAGGTAGGCCTACAACGCGTTTGATAAAGTCTTTTGACTGATCTGTAGGTGCCTTAAATACAACGACATCTCCGCGCTTTACAGGTCCAAATTTAAGCCCAACTATATTAGTGAAAATATATTGCTTGTCCTGATAGGTTGGGTACATGGATTCTCCACTTACCTGAAATGGTCGAGCGATAAAGAAATAGATTACAAGGAATACAGCAAGTGCTATGAGAAATGTTTGGAGTGTGTCTGAGAAAAAACTAACTGCTTTTTTATGTAATGGCTGTTCTTCCATGCTAATGACCTATTATTCTGGATCAGCGCATTTTTGTCAACGATAGAGTAATTAAGGGGTTGAAATTAACGCCTGGAGACTGTCGTTAAGTATTGTATAGGCATCAGGTTTTAGTAGTATGCCTTTGGATACGGTTAATAGCTGCTGCGTGACCCTTAGAATGGCAAGTGATTGAGGTTTTCTTTTAGGTTGGAGTTTTTCTGCGAGTTTTATCTGTAAAATTAGATTATTTCCAAGATTTTTATTAATCTTATTAAGTACTATTGCTTCCTTGATATCCTCGATAATGGAGGCATAGGTTATGGCTTTTTTAGCAGTTATATTTCTACTATTTTCATGATCGAATGTAATAAGAAGGATATCTGGCTTTGTCGACGTAGCAAATCCAGTTATAAACTCTGTATGTGGCTCACCATGTTTGTCGTAGAGATAAAGATCGAGTGAATAGAGCGACGGTGCGCTCGGTTTAACTGTAAGTCTATATTCACCAGTACTAGGATTTTTACTTAAGAGCTCGATGGTTGATGGGCCGCTTTTCTGTGCTTGATTTAATGCGTTTTGTATAGGTTGCGTAATGAAGCTTTCTCCTACTAAGCTGTTGTTCTCATCAGTTAAGTTTAGCGAGAGATTACTTTCGCCAATGAACATAAAATATGAGAGGTCAGTGTTTGATGGTACATATCGAAGGAGAGAGATGTACGAGTTGCTATATCCGTCCATTAGGGATTCGCGAGCATAGAATGGATCATTAATGAGGAATGAAGTCGGCGTGCTTCCTTTTGCTACAACAAAATGCCCGGGCTGCTCTAATATTCCCGGAATTCCATTTTCTAAATCAGTTTTAAGTTGGTCTTGCGAGCTACTTCCTAAGCGATTGAATTCAAGCGCATCGTAATGAAAGTTTTCATTATAACCAGACTGTTTGGCTTTTTTAGAAAGTCTTGAAATGGCAAGCCAGTTTACGAGTCCATTTCTAACATAACCGTCCTTTTCACCTTTTAGCCATGTGTTAAGGGTGCCTGGTGTGATAACCGCACTATTGGGGAGTTTAAAGAGTCCATGATAGTTGAGAACCATTGCTGCTGATGTTAACGCACATCCCCACGATTTTATACTTGGGCTTGCTGGATTCCAAAGATTCG
>Ga0335397_10002786_pt1 | contig 23712 bp, 17 predicted proteins | sample MAT04_FD_205740 | JGI IMG/M metagenome (GOLD analysis project Ga0335397, IMG submission 205740) | Freshwater microbial communities from Lake Fryxell liftoff mats and glacier meltwater in Antarctica - MAT-04 (spades assembly) (version 2) ... | reverse complement strand
GGCCATGAATGTTTCGGCATCGTTGAGGAAGTCGGGCCAAATGTGCGTCGAGTCAAAGTCGGCGACTATGTGACGTGTACCGTGCGGCGTCCCGGTGGATCAATCTATGATCGAATCGGGCGATCCGACATCACCAGCGAAGAAGAATACTACGAGCGCGGAATCAATCTGCGGCATGGATATCTGACAGAATACTTTGTAGATGACGAAGAATTCGTCGTGCGAATTCCGGTGGGACTCAGACACCTGCATGTCCTGGCAGAACCGATGAGCTGCGCGGCCAAGGCGATTGACCAGGCGTTCCTGGCTCAGAAACGACTTCAGGTGTGGGAACCGAAACGTGCGTGGGTCACCGGTGCCGGGCAGATTGGCTTGCTGGCCACTCTGATTCTTCGATTGCGAGGAATCGAAGTCATTACGCTGGCTCGAGGAAGCAAGCCAAACCTGAAATCGGAAATCGCTGAAGGTTTTGGGTCAACCTACATCAGCACTCGCAGTATGACGCTCAAGGAAGTTGCCGCCATGCACGGCAAGCCCGATCTGATTATCGAAGCAACTGGCAGCAGCGCGATGGCGTTCGAGGCGATGCAGATTCTTGGACACAACGGCTGTATCGTCTGGACGAGCATCACTGGAGGCACAAAGAATGTCGAAGTCCCCGGCGACAGTATCAATCTCAACTGGGTTCTGGGGAACAAGCTTCTGGTGGGTTCCGTCAACGCCAATTTCCGTCATTTCGAATCAGGGATCGCCGATCTGGCGCTGGGCGAAGCCACATGGCCGGGAGTGATTCAGAAGATTCTGACAACTCCTGTTCAAGGGCTGGACAACTACAAGGAGATGATGCGACTGCTTGTGGAAGACAAGGAAGCCCTGAAAGTTTACGTCAACGTGGCTGAGGGTTGACGGGACTTTAGAGAAGTTGCCTCGAAACCGGCTGTTTTTGCGACGCATTTTCAAATCGACAAAGATGTTTCGGCAAAATCTGCCGATTGATGTTCGCTGCATGAGATTTGGTGTCAATCTCCGCCGAATCGGCGTTGCCTGAAAAATGCTGTGGCAGTTATCCTGCTGTCCTCTCCTCGACTCTCAATCGGTCGAAAGCAGGGTTCTCCTGTTTCTCGCCACGCACATTCACCTTTCCAGAATTCTCTGAAAGGCTCGCCTCATGTTCTCCCCTCGCGCACATCTGCGATTTTCCTGTCTTCTCGTGCTGGTGTCGATCAACGCTGTTGGCTGTCACACGATGAACGGCTACACAGCGAATTCGTCAGGGATGGCATATTACGAACAAGGCAATTTCACGGCGGCAGCCACGGAGTTCCAGCAGGCGATGCTGGTGAATCCAGCGAACCCGGACTACGTTGCCAACTTCGCTAAGGCGAAAATGAAGACAGGCGACTCTCAGGCCGCAGAGCAGCTTTACCGCCAGGCAATCGCCATGTCACCATCGCATCAGCCAGCTTATCACGGATTGGCAGAAGCGATGATCAGTCAGGGACGAAGTGATGAAGCGGCAAGCCTTTTGACGACATGGGCGGCAACGCAGCCTTATGTGCCGGAATCGCACGTCGAGCTGGCCTGGATCCAGCGCGAAATGGGTCAGCCGGAAGTGGCCGTTCAATCACTGCAAAGAGCGCTTCAGGTGAACCCAAGCCATCCGACGGCGCTCGCTCATCTGGGACAGTATTACGAAGAGAATGGTCGCCCGGATCAGGCTGTGGCCGTCTATCAGCGTTCGTTGCAATCGGACTGGAATCAGCCAGAAGTGCATTCCCGAATTGCCGCCGTATCACAGAGTGCGGGTTCAGCCAGTCCGATGGCGGCCACAGCGATGGCTCGTGGAGTCCATCCGTACAATGTGCCGCGTCAACAGACTGCCTTTGGCCCGCCGTCACGTGGTGCTCAAATGGCCCGGATGCAGATGGCGCAGACTCAAATGGCGATGTCAGGAAATCCGATGTCCGGCTATGGCAGTCAGATGGCAATGGCACCCGGACAGCATATGACTCAGATGCCAATGTCTGCGAATATGCCAATGTCACAGAACATGAACCAGAGCTTAATGTCATCCTATTACACCCCGAACAACATGCAGTCCACAGGCGACAATCCATCGCACGGTGGCTGGCAGCCTGCCGATTCATTGATGTCCACACCGCCCGATCAAACGGCTTCCATGTCATTTGGCACAGGATCATTTGAACACGGAGGGGCCGAAATGCCGCCATCTGGACAGGAATGGTCGTTCGAGATTTCGTCGCCGTCAACCACACCATCTGCAATGCCGCTGCACTCAACTCCGAACACAGCCGTTGCTCCAACACCCGACCCAGCATTCTCGACCGTCAAGTCACCTTCCAGTATCGCTCAGGCCTCATGGTCGCCAGCAACCACAAAACAGCCGATCACCCAAAAGACATCGAACGAGTTGCCGCTTGTTGAGGCGTTCTAGGCTCTGCGACCAGCGGGTTGCCTTACTGATCCGCGAGCACTTTCGCATACACCTCGCGGATTTGATGCGTCATATTCTGATGACGGAATTGCTCCGTAAATCGCTCTTTGCCAGTCCTGCCAAGACGTTGACGTAATGCGGCATCCTGGGCCAGGCGAATCATGGCTTCTGCGAGTTGAGGGATATTGCGTGGCTCCACCAGCAGTCCTGTTTCTTCAGGCACACAGACTTCCGGAGCGCCATCGATCGCAAAACTGATCACCGGCTTACCGGCAATGGAACCTTGAGGGAGGACTCTTGCAAGTCCTTCCCACACGCTGGTATGCACAACGACATCCATGGCGTGCAGATATTCACCAACGGCTTCCGGAGCCACCAGGCCAGCAAACACGAAATGTTTTGTCAGCCCGAGTTCGGCAATTCGCGCTTGGAATTCGGACTTCAGAATTCCGTCGCCCACCAGCAGGAATCGTACATCAGGCACGGCTTTGACGACCATTGGTGCCGCCTCAATCAAATACTCGTGTCCCTTCAGATGAAACAAGCGAGCGACTTTGCCAAGCACAATGTCAGTCGGTGAAATGCCGAGTTCGGCCCGCAGAGTTGCCGGATCTCGACGCGGGGCGAGAAAATGATCAACGTCCATTCCGCTGTAGACTGTCGTAAACTTTTCACGCGGAGCGATACCGGCTTTCACGTATTGATCAGTCATTGCGTCGCAGACACAGATATAATGCTGGCACCAGTGAGCCGCACGTCTTTCAGCCCACTTGTAGGCGGTATGAGCGACCAGATTCTGGCCATAATGAAATGATGCTCCGTGGACTGTATGCACGGCGGGAATTCCTAACTGGTGGGCCGCAAGCCGACCGAGAATACCGGCCTTGGAACTGTGCGTGTGGACAAGCTGCGGTGCAAAGTCCGCGAACACTTTGCGAATCGCCCTGAGGCAACGCCAATCCTGCAGTGGATTCAGGCTGCGTCGCAGTTCAGGCAGCACCCGCAGGTCGAGACCGCGCTCACGTGCTTTGGGTTCAAGCGAGCCTTCCGGCCCCAGGCCCGGCCCGGTGATCAGGCAGACGTCGTCCTTGAACAGATGATGCTGGTCATCAACATTGAACAATGTGTTTTCCTGCGCTCCGCCGATGATCAATCGCGTGATAATGTGGGCGATTCGCATGAAACTTTCGCAATTCTGGTGATCGAAGAAATTGGTTGGCCAGTCAGTATCGTAATCGTACAAAGTCCGCATTCTCGTATGAACTCTGTTCGGACATGGTTGTTTTTCACCCGTAGTCGCGTTTTTGCATCGATTCCTGGAATGGCAGGAACTCGATAGAATTGCAGGCGGGCGATCTGTGTGGTGACTTGGTAACGTTCATTCAAATGCAATCACTTATGTCAAACGATCATTCAGGCTCGAAAGTAATTTCTGCCAACGTCATCGACTATCCAGCTCGCGATATGACGATTACGGTCGCTGCGGCAATGACTGTTGGTGAGCTACGGGAAGTTCTCAGGCAGGAACAACAGCAACTTCCGGTGGATACGCCGGATGACAGCATGACGATTGGAGAAATGGTTGCATTCGATATCAGTGGACCTCGGCAGTATGGTTATTTCACGTTGCGGGACTACTTAATCGGGATTGAAGCGCGCGACGGGAGTGGGCGCGTGTTTCATGCTGGGGGCAGGGTTGTCAAAAACGTCGCCGGCTACGATCTGTGTCGACTGCTGATAGGGGCAGAAGGCAAATTGGGAAAGTTGCAGCAATTGACGTTTAAGCTGAATCCGCTTCCGGCCGACCAACATGTTTGCGTGGCCTCCTTTCGAACGCTGAAAGATCTTGAAGCTTCATTGGAGACAATCAATACCACTGCGACAACGCCACGGATTCTCGATGTGGTGAATTCTGTTGCAGCCAGGTTGCTGCTGCCAGCGATTGATTCCAGTTTAACGACTCAATCTTCGGCGATGGCCGAGGCGTTTCTGATAGTCGGGTTTGATGGCAGCCGGAAAGCGTGCGACTGGCAGACGAAAGCGATTGCCGAAGAGCTGCATGGTCTGGCGAGTGGGATCACAACCATTGGGACGCCTTCTGCCGTTCCGGACTACTGTCGCACGGCAACAAAGTTTTCTCAGTTTGACAACGATGCAGCGACAGGCTGGTGGACCCGAGTCGTGACGTTGCCGTCTCAAGTGGTCACCATACTGGAGATTGCAAACGAGTTGGGTGTATCGGCGTGCGGGCGAGCGGGAAATGGAATCGTTTTTCTGAGTGGTGATACTCAGATCCGGACGGAAGATTTACGTGATCGGCTGACGCGACTGATTGACACAGGATGTGGCCATTTTCAATTTCGAAAACAGAATTTTACTGTGCAGCATCCGGTGATCTCTTCGCAGGTGGAACGGTATTCCACAATGCTGAACGAGTTACTGGGATGAATCGATCGTATTATTCCATCCACATGAAGCCGAAAAGAACGCCAATTTATGTCTGAACCAGGTGCTTCAAAGTCTGAATCCAGTGCTTCAACTTCCGTCGAGCCGCAGAATTCTTCAGGTTCGACAATCGGCCAGTCGATTCCGTATGAACGATTTCTGGACTGCGTCCATTGCGGGCTGTGTACATCCTCATGCCCTACATACGTGGAAACCGGCGACGAAAATGACAGCCCACGCGGACGGATTTATTTGATGCGATCAGTGGTCGATGGGCGGCTGCCATTGACAGACAACGTGCGGCGACATCTGGACCTGTGTCTCGATTGCAGAAGTTGTGAGACGGCGTGCCCGAGCGGCGTACAATACGGACGACTGATAGAACCGTTTCGCGTTGAGATGCACGAACAGGCTTCTGCGCATGCTGCTGATCCGCAACGCAACGCAACAGGACCACGTAGCGGTTCGCGGCCAGACTGGTTCCACCGCTGGATTATGTACGGATTGTTTCCGCATCGCGACCGAATGCGATGGGCATTGAAACCAGCGCGACTGATGCAATTACTGGGGCTCGATCGATTAGCAGACAAAACGGGCATCATGCGGCTGCTGCCATCAAAGCTGCGCAGGATGCAGGCTCAACTTCCCAGACTGAAGCCGTCTCTTCCGGCACTTCCGCCCTTCCTGCCAGCCACAGGCGTTCGTCGGGCCAGAGTGGGTTTGTTTATCGGCTGCGTCGCAGACGCCATGTTTCGACACGTTCACTGGGCGACGGCTCGCGTGCTTCAGGAAAATGGCTGTGATGTTGTGATTCCGCAGAGTCAGGGATGTTGCGGTGCGATTCACTATCACAGCGGAGCGTCTCAGCCGGCGCTGGGTCTGATGCAGCAAAACTTAAACGCCTTCCAGGACGAGAAACTTGATGCTGTAATTGTCAATGTCGCAGGTTGTGGCGCGATGATGAAAGACTACGATCACATACATCAGGAGTTGACCAGTCACAAGGCCGATCACGACGACAAGAGCAGTTCCAATGAAGGGAAATTCTGCCACTTAGTCAAAGACATCAGCGAATTCCTGGTAACGCTGGGACCGATCAAACCGCAGGGACGCATCGAAGTCGTCGTCGCGTATCAGGATGCCTGTCACCTGCAACATGCTCAAAGAATTCGTCAGCAGCCTCGGGATTTGCTGCAACTAATCCCAGGAGTGACACTTCGCCCTATTGCCGAAGCGGAACTCTGCTGTGGGGCCGCTGGAAGCTACAATCTGACGCAGCCAGAAATGGCCGATCGACTAGGAACCCGGAAAGTCGGATGCCTGATGGACGTTAAGCCAGATGTGGTCGTTTCTGCAAATGCTGGCTGTTCATTGCAACTTCAGGCGAAGTTGAAGGAAGCAGGTCACAGCATCGCCGTGCTTCATCCGATGGAACTTCTTGACCTGAGTTACCGAGGCGGGCGATTGGCAGAGATTCTATGACGAAGCAGCAATTCGTGAGTCAACATCCGGAAATCCACGCAGTGGTATTCGATATGGATGGGTTGATGTTGAACACAGAAGACGTGTTTGACATTGCTGGACAGCGGTTGCTGCAGCGGCGCGGCCTGGAAATGACGGAGGTCATCCGGCACAGCATGTTGGGGCGGCGTCCGGTTGAAGCATTTGAGGCATTGATTTCACATACTGGCATCAAAGATCGTATCGCAGATCTGATGCAGGAGACCAAAGAACTGTTCGAAGAGATCGCTGAGAATTCCCTGGCGACCATGCCTGGTCTGCACGAATTGCTGACGCTGGTCGAATCACGAAATCTGCCGCTTGCGGTTGCCACGTCTTCACCGCGAGATTACATGACCGGATTGCTGGAACGATTTGATTTACTCCACCGATTTCATATTACGCTGACGGCGGAGGATGTAACGCATGGCAAGCCGCATCCGGAAATCTATGAGACCGCAGCGAGACGATTAAACGTTTCGCCAGATCGCATGTTGGTCCTTGAAGATAGCGAAACCGGCACGCGGGCAGCGCACGCAGCGGGAGCGTACATTGTCTCCGTTCCGAATCGCCACACCGCAGTGGGCGATTTCAGCATGAGTCGAATGCGGATCGACAGCCTGCTGGATCAGCGGCTTCACGATCTGGTACGACGAACGTGAAGAATTGTCCTGCAACAATTTTCGGACATGTAACCGGCGGCAGGGTGTGTGAAGCGAAGTGAAACGCACCATTGCACATTTCTCGCATTGCGTTGATTCACGCACCCCTCGATCAATAACCGTCGTAGCGCCGCTCACCGGGGCTTCAGTTTTCATCGCGTCAAGCGTTACAACCGGTCCCTGTTTGCTTGTCCGCCAATCCTGATTATTTGTAGAACTGGCCGTTCGTTTTCGCAGATCTGTGACAACTGACGTCGGCTTTTGATCGTGTGTGAACCGATAGATTCAGTGGTCAGGCGTGGAATCGCCTGTGCAAAGATGTATTCCGACGCCGGTCTTGCGACTGCCGGAATTCGAATCAGGAGTCCGCTGCCATGCGATTGAATATGATTTTTCCGGCGGTACTGATCGGAGTCACTGCTGCGACCTGTCAGGCACAATCTCAAGGCTGGCACACAGGTTACGAACAGGCTCGAACGGCAGCAGAATCCAGTGGACAGCCATTGCTCATACATTTTCATGCCTGGTATTGCGGGCCATGCCAGAGAATGGATCGCGAGATCTTCGCCGATCCTCAGGTTCAGCAGTCGCTGATGGACGGCTTGGCATCGGTAAAAGTGGATGTCACGCACGAACCAGATCTGGCATCTCGCTGTGGAGCAACCTCGGTTCCACGTGATGTCGTCATGTTTCCGGACGGGACGATCGAAACGCTGAATACTGGCTATATGCAGAAGGCACAATACATGATTCTGCTCCGAAGCACTGCAGAACGGGGAAAACGCATGTACGTACCCAAGCCGGCAGATCCCGCTCCGGCGACGTCAATTGTGTCCAACGATCCCGTAGATTCTGCGAATCCTGCCACCACGCTGGAAGAAGACAGCGGAAAATCTCATCCGGTCGTGGTTTCGGAAGCATCCGAGCCGTCGATCGACCCGCCATTGATCGGCCTGGAAGGGTTTTGTCCTGTTCTGCTTCACGATAAGCGTAAATGGACGACGGGCAACAAGGACATGATCGCCGACTATCGTGGTGTGCGTTATACGTTCTCCTCCGAAGCCACTCGCGACCAGTTTCTGAAAAGTCCATCATTGTATGCACCTCAGGATCTGGGCTGCGATGCCGTCGTGCTGACAGAAACTCAACGTGCTGTGACCGGAAGTATTCGGTTTGGTGCGTTCTTTGACCAGCGGCTGTACCTTTTTCAGTCACCGGAAAACCGAGACGAATTCAAAAAGAATCCTCTGAAATTCGTGCGAATTCGCAGTGCGTTGCGAGCTGACAAGATTGAAGGCAGTACGTTTCAATAGCAAGTTTCGGGAAATGTTGGGTATTCTGAGACAGAGTACAATTGACACGGAAGTAAAATCTCACAATACTAGCCGGCAGTCAGCCTGATGTTCAGTTTCGGCAATTGGCTCTGGACAAGGCGACGTCAAGTTCATGAAGCATCGGATACGGTGCTGGTTGGTTTTGACGTATCAGACTTCCCTTAATTACAGGTTGTCGATACGTTTGTTTTCATTGCTCAGTGGAACTTCCTGATAAGCTTCCATTCGCTGTCTGAGCCTTCCGGTTGGTGTCTCCCGCAAAAATTATGCGGCACTCGAAACAAATGGTCCCGGAATGTTCTGGCAATTGAAGGCTTTTTTTCGCTCCTCAATTGTGTGTTGAGCACTCTCCTGAAATCCAGGTTCGCGTCCAGACTTTTTTTGGCGGTTATAGTCTGGTTCGGCTTGGGCGTACTGGAATCTCGGGAGTGGCTGGGCAGTCATATATTGTGGACTTGGCAGATGGGACTACCTGTCTGTGAGGAAACAGTTTTTTCGCAGACGGCAAATGCGGTCTGTATTCCAACGACGTCCGAGTCAGGACGCTTAGCTTAGATTCATGCGTGAACTTCCGATTTTTCTTGCGGCGACTGCCGTGCATACTGCCAGACCTCAGGACGCAGCGATTGTTCGCAACGGCGAGTCTGTTGAAATCGGAAAAATCTTTTGACCGAGGTCTGAGACGAAACGTTCGTCCATCGCCCCGCTCCTTTTCAAGGCTCAGTCAGGTTTCCATCTATGCCGACAAGCAGTTCCGATTCTGAAGGAACCAGCCAGCGAACGCCACGTCGTCGCAGCACCACCGTTCGTCCCGCCTCTACTCGATCTCGACGCAAACCTGCGGACGCCGCCGCTGAAACACCCGCCAGCAGTGACGATTTCGGTTCTGGTGTTGCGGAAGAAAAATCCACTCGGGAGGCCGGGGCAGCGCGTCGCTCCCGCAAGACCGAAAAAGATGATGCTCCACCCCGCGATGCGGAACAGTCCGAGCCGACCGAGCAGCCGCGTCCTGAACGCAGGCCACGCAGGGAGTCAAAAGCGAAACCACTGGCCCAGGATTCACCGGACTCGGAATCAGGCAATGTGCTTGATCGTTCCTCACGCGGAGAACGAACGTCCAATCGGCTGGAGCGACAAATCGCAGATGTCGAATCGCAGACGGGGATGCGTTACTTCAGCACCGACGAGCTGGATTTTGGCGACGACGACGACAACGAGGCACCACGTACTCAGGGGCGTTCACATCGTTCGCAGAGTGATGACAATCGAGATTCTCGCAGCGAACCTGGAGATCGTGTCCCGCGAGATGACTTCGATCAAGCGTCGTATTCGGACGATGGGCCTTCGGACGGCGAATCCGGCGACATAACCGACCCGAGTGGACCACGTGGCGATGCAGATGGCAACGATCGCAGGCCACGCCGTCGCCGTCGCCGTCGCCGTCGTGGACCAGACGGACCGGACGGACCAGTATCTGGCGAGCCGAGCGTTGTGAATCGTGGAGGCGAAGTGCGGGGTGGTGACAGCCGCGGGGGAGACGTCCGAGGTGGGGATAACCGGAGTAGTGACACCCGTGGCGGTGACACCCGTGGCGGTGATAACCGTGGCGGTGATACCCGCGGCGGTGATACCCGCGGCGGTGACACCCGTGGCGGTGATAACCGTGGCGGACAGAGTCGCGGAGATTCGCGACACGAAGGACGTGATCGCGGCCGGTCACAAGCTGGAAATCGTCAGGATGGTGGACGCGGGCGTCGCCCAGGCAGCGGTGGAAGCAGCGGTGGAAATCGCGGTCGGCGAAATGAGGCGAGTGGACCACGAGGCGGACGAGGGTCGGGGCCGGATCGTGGGATGCCGCGACGCAACAGCCGTCAGGTTCAACCGTCCGGCGAAGTCATTGAAGGAACATTTGAGGGCGTGCTGGAACTGCACAATCGCGGCTACGGATTTTTACGCGAACCAAAAAAGAATTATGTCGCCGAAGACTCAAACCCGTTTGTTTCCAGTTCGCTGATCGAAAAATACAGACTCCGTGAAGGCGTGCTGATTCGCGGCGAAGTGGGAATGGGAACCCGGAATCAGGGGCCACGACTCAGCGAGGTAGAACTTATCGACGGCATGACGCCGGAACAATACGCAGACGTCAGGGTCTTTGATACGCTGACTGCGATAAATCCGTTCGAACAGATTCGCCTGGAAGTCGGGCCGAGACCGCTAACCATGCGTGTCATGGACCTGTTGTGTCCGATTGGAAAAGGTCAGCGTGCGTTGCTGGTCGCGCCGCCACGCACTGGTAAGACGATGCTGCTGCAGGATATCGCGAATTCCGTCAGCCAGAATCATCCGGAAATCTACCTGATGGTTTTGTTGATTGATGAGCGTCCCGAGGAAGTCACGGAAATGCGACGCATGGTGAAGGGAGAAGTCATATCATCGTCCCTTGACAGTGACGTCGAAAGTCACGTTCGGATCAGCCAGTTGATCATTGAGCGTGCTAAACGACTTGCCGAAGAAGGCAAAGATGTTTTCATTTTGCTGGACAGCATTACTCGTATGGCGCGAGCCTTTAACAAATGGAGCAACACGGGTCGCACGGCAACCGGTGGTCTGGATATTCGTGCTCTGGATATTCCAAAAAAACTGTTTGGTCAGGCACGACGCTTTGACGAAGGCGGTTCCTTGACCGTATGTGGAACCGCATTAATTGATACCGGCAGTCGCATGGATGAAGCCATCTTCCAGGAGTTCAAAGGGACCGGGAATATGGAAATGGTCCTCAGCCGCGATCTTGCAGACCGCCGCATCTGGCCTTCGATTGATATTTCAAAATCGGGAACTCGGCGAGAAGAAAAAATCCTTGACCCAAATCTGCTCGAAGGCATCACGATGCTTCGTCGCAGTCTGATAAGTATGAGTCCCGTTGAAGCGATGGAACAACTCACGAAAACCATGGAGAAATTCCCTACGAATTCAGAATTTCTGACCCGGATACGTGCAGTCCTCTAGCCCGACCTGTCTCAGGTCGGGAACCAGCATTGATGTATAAGAAATCCGGTGGCATTTCTTTTGGCCACATTTTGAGAATCCCGATCTGAGGACAGATTGGGTTACAGGGAGCATCTTCGTTCATGTCGTCGAGAAAACATGTTGTCCAACCCGGTTCCACTATTGGAATGTTGGGCGGTGGGCAGTTAGGGCGCATGTTTGCAGTCGCTGCACGGCAGTGTGGTTACGGCGTTCAGGTTTTCGGTGATCCGCCGGATTCTCCAGCCGGTCAGGTCAGTGACCGATCATGGAACTCACCGTTTTCAGACCATGACGCTCTTCGGGAATTTGCACAGCATGTCGATGTGGTTACGTATGAACAGGAAAACATTCCTGTTGCGACAGTCGAAACACTGTTGGAATTTGTCCCGGTGTTCCCGGGCCCGGAACTGTTGCGCGTCTCGCAGCATCGACTGCTTGAGAAAACGTCGCTCCGCAGTATTGGCATCCCCACGGCTGACTTTTTGAAGATCACGTCAGCAGCGCAACTGCAGCGGGGAATCTCAGAACTTGGTGGCGATGCAATTTTTAAAACTGCCACGCTGGGCTATGACGGAAAGGGTCAGCAGCGAGTTGGTCAACAAAGCGATTGCGAAGCGATCTGGAAATCTTTTGACGTCCCCGAAGCGATACTCGAAAAAGTTGTCCCCTTTGCGCACGAATTGTCGATAGTGGCGTCCCGATTCACTGATGGCACATGCAGCTTCTTTGCGCCTGCGTTAAATTACCATGAGAACCATATTCTGGATGTCTCGATCAGCCCCTCACCGCAGATTTCTGATCGACAGACCGAGGACGCGCAGCACATCGCACGTGCGATCCTCGAGCACTTCGACGTGATCGGCGTCTTGTGTGTAGAGTTCTTCGCCACGGTTGATGGGCAGTTGCTCGTTAACGAAATTGCACCACGACCGCACAACAGCGGCCACTTGACGATCAATGCTTGCCGCAGCAGTCAGTTCGAACAGCAGTTGCGAGCCGTCTGCGGTTTGGCCTCGGGCGACATTTCAACGCAGACTCCAGCCGTCATGCTGAATCTACTGGGCGAACATTTGCAGCATCAATCGGCAGCGGCGTGGGAAAAAATATTTGCCCACCCAAACGTCCATGTGCACTTGTACGGAAAATCTGAGATTCGACCAGGTCGCAAACTCGGACATTTGACCATCGTGGGCCATGATGTCGTTGCGGCGGAGCGATTGGGTCGGCAGGTTAGGTCTGACTTGTCGGTCGGCACAAAGTAATACCTTGGCATTGCCAAAGCTGACGCTGTCAGCGTCCGCCATGTGGGCGATGCTGCCAGCATCGGCTGGGAGACAATCCACTGCCGTTCGACCATGGAGATTGCATGAGATTTTTCATCCTGCGTTGTACGGTAGCGTTTCTTGTCCTGGTGCAGCAACTAATCGGCGAGGCGTGTACGGTTTTTGTTGTCAGTTACAATGGCGGAGTCTTTTTCTGCAACAACGAAGACTTTACGAAACCGGGTTACGTCTGGTGCACCGGTGCGAAATCCGGAAAGTATGGGCGCATCAATTTCGGGTTTGATTACAAGTTTGCACAAGGCAGCATGAATGAGAAGGGCCTGGCGTTTGATGCGACGGCGCTGCAGAAAGTACCATGGACGGCCGATCCAATGCGGGAGACTCCCTGGAACCTGGTCGAGAAGATCATGGACGAATGCGGCACAGTCAAAGAAGCTCTCGAGTCTTTTGAGAAATACAATTGTCGGCATCTGGCGGACGGGCAGTTTTTGTTCGCCGACGCGGAAGGCGATGCGGCGGTCGTAAGCTGGTTGCCGGAACAAGGACTTTCCGTCTCACGCACAAAATCTGATCATCTGGTCGTGACCAACACGCGGCTGGAAGCATCCAGTTACAGATGTTCGCGATTTGTTCGGGTCGAACAGGTTCTGGCTCAGTCTAATTCGCGGGACATACAAGACCTGGCGGCGGTCCTTGACGCAGTTCATCAGTACGGACCGGGCGGGTTTACGTCATATTCCAACATCTTTGAGCTGAAGGGTCAGAAAATCACGATCTTCAATTTGGCCAACTATGCCGAATCCATCGAATTCAACCTGCAGGATGAGTTAAACAAAGGCGACACGGCACCTCGATCGCTAGCATCCCTGTTCAGAAATTCGCCAGGTCTGGACGACGTGCGTGCTGGTGAGCAGCGGACGGAGTATGGAACAAGAATCGAATTGTCCGAAGTAGAACTCGATAAATTCTGTGGAACATACTCACCCGAGTCTGACGCGTCGGTGAAATTCGTAATCCGTCGCAGCGGTAGCGTTTTACTCGTCGACAATCCCGGGCGACCGACTGCCGAATTGTTTCCTGAATCAACGTTGTCATTTCGCATCGCACCGGATCGCGGACAGGTGACATTTCTGACATCGGAAAGCGAGTCGACAAAAATCACGGGGTTAATTCTGCATAAAGGCCAGGATTTACGTGCAGTTCGAGTCAAGTGACGGACAGCCTGACGAGCGTCTCGCGAAACCATCCCTGCCGCTCGCCTTGGCTCCGCAGAACCAATACATTGGCTGACTCTGGAAGTGAGGTGCTCGGGGCGAAAGTCGATTTTTGCCGGTTATTTTCAAAAATCGCAGACAAAGATCCGTCGATGAATGATCAGGAACATCACAATGGCAGAAGACAACACACAAACAATCCCTGCAATATCCGTGACGAATCTGTCCCATGCCTTCAAAGGGCATCAGGCGTTGAGTCAGGTGACGTTTTGCGTAATGCCACGAACGCTGCATGGGTTTGTCGGACCGAACGGTGCCGGCAAGACGACAACTCTGAAGGCCATCTGCACACTGCTCAAACCCAGTTGGGGTGAAATCCAGGTATTTGGCAGCAGCGTTCGAGCTGATCCAATCAGTGTCCGACGTCGGATCGGGTTTATGCCTGATCATTTCAGCATGTATCGGCAAATGACCGTGTTCGAATACCTGGATTTCTTTGCTGCGGCGTATGGGCTGCAGGTGAAGCAGCGAGATCAGGTGATCCATGACGTATTAACGTTGACGGACATGGATGGTCGCCGCAATGATCTGATCAGTAGTCTTTCGCGCGGGATGCAGCAGCGAGTCAGTCTCGCGCGCGTCCTTGTGCATGATCCTGACTTGTTGTTGCTGGACGAACCAGCGAGCGGTCTGGATCCCCGCGCACGCATTGAGCTGATGGAGATTCTTCGCGAACTGCGACGCATGGGAAAAACGGTGTTCATCAGTTCGCACATTTTGAGTGAGCTGGCGGAACTCTGCGACAGCGTCACGATCATTGATCGCGGGCAGGTCAAATTCAGCGGCCCGATGGACGTACTTTTGGAATCTCCGGAAGAGCTCCCGACTTACAATCTGCGACTTGCTAATGTCTACGACAACGTGGCGGCCCGCATTCGCGAATTGCCTGGTGTCGATGACGTCAGGGAGCCGGAATTTGCAACCGGACGCGATTTCAATATTCAGTTAGCAGCGTCATTGTCCGCCAATGATTTCCTGCGTTCGCTGCTGACACTGGATCTGCCGATCTCCTCGTTCAGCCAGCAGCGACGTCATCTGAATCAGGCCTTCATGGATCTGACGACACGAGGAGTCCGCACGTGATTTCAGGGACCTTGACCCTGTTCAACTGGACTCTGAAGATGGATTCAAAATCTATCTATCCGCATATAATTCGGGCAGTGTTTTCGTTCATTATGTTCTTTTCGATCTCTGCGGCATTTGTCGATGCGTTCGGGACAAGTCGCACGGGACTGCGGTTTTTTGAGACCATTTGCTACCTGAACGTATTGTTGATCACTGTCTCCGGTGTCAGTTATTTCGTCACTGCTGTGACAGAAGAAAAGGACGCAGGAACGTTCGCTTTGCTCCGACTGGCCGGAATGACACCGTTGTCAATCACACTGGGCAAATCGACGTCGCGTCTGGTAAGTTCGCTCATGCTGTTGGTGATACAGTTGCCGTTCACATTTCTGGCGATTACGCTGGGCGGAGTTCTGTGGCAGCAGATTATTGCATCGTATATCGCTCTGGCGGCATGGATGATTCTGGTTGCGAATCTCGCCCTGTTCTGCAGCGTGCGCTGCGCCACCTCGGGCCGTGCGGCAGGTTTGGCGGGTGCGATTCTGGGATTGATATTTGTCCTGCCGAATGTCATTGTCAATGGTCTGGCTGCGTTTCCGACGAGGTTTGTACCAGTTGTGATCTCGGACTCGTTAAAGAAAATTCCATCTGCTATCGGCACGATCGATATCTTTGAACGACTCCGAGGTTTATTGCAAACGGACAGTGCCATTGTTTTCTTCGGCCAGCAATTCTGGATCAGCATTACGGTCGCCACCGCGCTGTTTATGATCAGTACGCTGACCCTCGATCTCTGGTCGGCACCTGCCCAGTTTGGTGGCCCTTCCGAAATCCCTTCGATTCGACGCTGGTCAGTCGGCAGAAGCTGGCGTTTGGCTGTGATGTGGAAGGAGTTCCTATTCTTCACGGGTGGCCGAAGTTTCTTTATTGTGAAACTGATCGGTGGTGGTTTGGTGTTTGCGTGGTTCTTTGTATGGCAAAACGCCAATGGTGGCGTCGATGGTCTGACATTGCGGGGGGATTATGCGTGGAATGCATTTGAAACATTTGCAGGACTGCTCGCGATCGAAGTTCTGCTGTATTCATCAGGATGTTTGTTTTACGAGATCCGTCAGACTACTCAATCGACGCTGGCAGCGCTTCCAGTCAGCGGTGTCCGCATCCTGCTGGAGAAAGCCGGCGGATGTCTGATCGCGTTAATTCCGACGGCATTCTGGCTGGCGGTCACAGCCTATTGTGGCTACGAAGGCATCGCTCGCGAATGCTCAATGACGATGGTGATCAGCTACGTGATCCTGCTGTGTTTCAGCAGCCATATCGCAGTCATCCTGTCGCTTTACACACACTGGGCGGCATTGCCGTTGACAATTTTGATCTCGGCACCGGCGTTCTTTTTCCTTGCTGCCCCGATTCTGGGACTTACTGCCGTCACCACCTCTCTCGCCCGCAGCCAGCATATTGAATCAACACTGCTGCTCAGTGCAATCGTCAACATGTTCTGGACATGGCTGTTCGTACTGCTGCCACTGCAACTTTGGATTCGAGACCGCTGGAACCACATCAGTCAATTCTGAAGACGGTCACACTTTTGGTTCCCAGCCCGGTTCGTACTCGCGCTGCCAGAGTTTCATTGCGGTTTCATTCTCAAGCACATGGCCGTTGGCCGGATCGCAACGAAGCGAATCGCCTGTGCGATGGGCGATATTGCCAAGATGACACAACAGCGTCGATTTGTGACCTTCTTCAATCTCGGCACGCAGCCGTTTTGGATCATCGTTTCGAATTGCTTCAACGAAGTTCTGGATGTGAGACATCACACTATCGGAGCTTTCGGCGGCAGCCACTTCCTTCCCTTTTTCGTCATACAGTTTGTAACCCCAGAAAGTCACCTTCAAAGTTCCCTTGTCGCCATGAAACGTCGCACCGAATTCCGTGCCGTCTGAACCGTATCGATTGCAGCTCAGACAATCCCACGAGATTTGTTTCTTGCCTTCGAATTCAAACGACACGACATGCGTGTCGGCGGTCTGCTGATCGTCGTCAAAGAAATATCGCCCGCCGGATGACACCACTCGGATCGGATAGTCAACCTGCAGTCCCCACCGCGACAGATCGAGCGCATGAATTCCATTGTTGCCGAGTTCCCCGTTTCCGTAGTGCCATACCCAGTGCCAATTGTAATGCAGCCGGTTTGATGTGTAAGGTTGACGGGGTGCCGGTCCCTGCCACAGTTCATAGTCGACGTTCGGCGGAACGTCGGCGGGCGTTCCCTTTCCTATCGGTCCGCGACTGGCTGCGTACCAGCTTCGACTGTAATGGACGTTACCAATCCGGCCTTCATGCAGCAGTGCGATGGCTTCCATGATTTTGTCGCAACTGCGACGTTGATTGCCCATCTGGACACAGCGTTTGTTTTTACGAGCCGCCTCAATCAGCAGCTCGCCTTCCCGTGCATTGTGACTGCATGGTTTTTCGACGTACACATGCTTGCCAGCGCTACAAGCCAGAATACTCGCCGGTGCGTGCCAGTGATTCGGAGCCGCGCAGACCAGGGCATCCAAATCCGGATCGTCCAGCAACTGACGAAAATCGCCGATCGTTTTGACATTGTAATCGACTGTTTTCGCAAATGATTCATGGAATGCTGCCAGGCGTTTGCTGTCGATGTCACACAGATAACGGACTTCAACGCCTGGCACATCCGCGAAATACTTTGCCAGGGCCGATCCGCGACCTACACCCATAATCCCGACGACCACTTTGTCAGGAGCCTGGTTCCTTGCTGCAGCCGCTTGAGCCGCGAGGGAAGTGACTGCAGTCGAAACGGCTGCAGAGGTCTTCAAAAAGCTGCGGCGAGAGGTATCTGAGATCAACAGGCTGGTCTTTTTCATGGCAGGTTCTACTTTCCGGAGAGTTAAGTCTGGTGAGACTTGCCAAGTTATCCCGAAGTGAACATGAATGCAAACGTATTGCGCTGACGCACTCCGGACTCTGAGCAATCACCTGCCCCGTGGATAAGCAATTTCTTAAGTTAAACTTCTAAGGACACGGTACTCGACCCGCTATCATGTTGCTGATTCGCTGACTTGCCATGTGTTGTGGCGGTCGCAGAGCGAACAAAACTCAAGATGAAGGAACGGACCATGCGTGTTGCTCTGTGTTGTGTGTTGGTCAGTATGTTGACTCTGCTGAGTCCAGGCGTTTCAGCAGCAGAAGAAGACGAAGTCACGATCGCTCTGGATCAGTTACCAAAGGCTGTTGTGGATTCTGTAAAGAAAATGTTCCCAGGTGCGGAGCTGAAAAAGGCGACCAAAGAAGTCGTTCAAGACGAAGATGATGACGATGATGAGAAAGATGGTGACAAGAAAAACGGTGACAAAGATGATGATGACAAAAAAGACGCAGACAAAGAAACAGAAGTGGTTTACGAAGTGACGCTTTCTGAGAAAGGACGTCAGATCGAAGTCACGGTTGAAGAAGATGGCGAGATTGAAGAAGTCGAACGATCAATTGATCTTAAAGAACTGCCGACGATCGTGACGGATGCCCTGTCCAAACGATTTCCGAATTCTAAATTGAAGTCTGCTGAAGCCATCTACGAAGTGGAAGACGGTAAATTGGAGTTTGAAGGGTATGAGGTCATCCTCATCAATGCGGAAAACAAGGAGATCGAAGTGGACGTTGAAGTCGATATCGAGATTTCGGTCGACTAGAATTGCTCGAACGTTGAAAGTGGAATTCCCCAACCCCTCCGGCAATGAGATCAGGCAGCGGTCAATGGGGGAATCTGCAAGGCGTTGTGGAATGATTTTCCTGTAGGGTGAGACAAGCGGCAGCTAAGCCTCGCCGGCCCACCTTTGGGGTGGCTTCCGTTGGTGGGCCGGCGCTCGCATTCGCTCGCTGGTCCCACCCTACTTTCTGGCGCATCCACAGGTTTTTCCTACGCACTGTGCAAAGCTGCACGATCTCCAATGAATTGCGGGAGGTGTGTTGCGACCGACTTGCCGGAGTTACGACTGCTTTTATTCGAGCGCTTGTGGAAGGTTCAATTGCCGCATGAATAACGAGGCAAAGCCATGATCTGTCGGAGTATTCGATGACTGTTCGAGTCCTTGTGATTGAAGATGAAGACAACATCGCCGACTTCGTCGTCCGCGGACTTCGAGAAGAAAACTTTTATGTGGAACGAGCACGTGACGGAATTTGCGGATGGCGATTGCTTGCCGACGAAAAATGGGATGTGGTGCTGCTGGATTGGTGGTTACCGGGCGAGGACGGACTGACTTTGCTGCGGCGCTTTCGAAAAGAGAACAATTCGACGCCGGTCCTGTTCCTGACGGCTCGCGACGCAGTGTCCGACAGAGTTCGAGGCCTGGAAAATGGTGCCGACGACTATCTTTGCAAGCCGTTCGCATTTGAAGAACTGCTGGCGCGAGTTCGCGTTCTTTCAAAACGCAAAAATCGGACGCTCACGACAGTACTCAGCGAATCCGATGTCAGTGTGGATCTTGAGACACATCACGTGAATCGCGCCGGGCGTCGGATCGAATTGACCGCTCGCGAATCAGATCTGCTGGTCTATTTCATGCGTCATCCTGGCGTGGTCCTGTCGAAAAGAGACCTCTATGAAAATGTCTGGAACGATCAATACGACGAAGTCTCCAATACGGTGGAAGTCCACATCATGGAACTTCGAAAGAAGCTGGAAGCTGTCGGTGCACGACTGATTCACACGCTGCGGCACCAGGGTTATCGTTTTGGAGACAAACGGTCGTGATCACATGCTGAGAACTTCACAACTGCCCTTGGCCACACGGCTGTCGATTTTTTTTCTCGCCATGATCGGACTTGTCCTGATCGCGTTCTCTGTCGTCTTTTACTGGTTCACCAGCGACTATCTGCGACAGCAGGTTGAAGTCCACGCGACTTCGACAATAAACGCTCTGGCAGCGGCGGCAGAAATCACCGCGCAGGGAGTTGAATGGGAATCGAATGGCCGGATATTGAACTTTAAGACGTCCGCAATCTCAGAAGAGGCTGTCTGGGCCGTGATTGATCGAAGTGGAAATGCCGTGGATCAGTCTGCGGATTTGCGTTCCCATCCATTTCAAGACACTTTGAGAACATTACCGCTGCCACCAAACGAAGACGACGATGTCCGGATTCGCGAATACAGTCGCTGGCTGATTGCAGAACGCTGGATCAGTAGTAACTCAAAATCGCATGCTCCACCAGAATTCCCAGGGGATCCTGACGACGAATTTCATGTTGCGTTGCTTCTCAGAGTCGCGGTTTTGCTGGAACATTCACGTGTTCTCCGGACTCGTGTCGCGCTGACGCTGACTTTGTTGTCTGTCGGCATCTGGCTGGGAGCCTGTGTTGCCGCCAGATCGCTGTGCCTGCGCGCTCTGCTACCATTGCAGCAGATGACTGAAGCAACTCAACAGATCAACATCGATCACTTGGCCGAACGATTACCGGAGCTTCAAACGCGCGATGAACTGGCCGAGTTGACCACCGCGTTCAATGCGTTGCTGGATCGACTTCAGGACTCATTCCTGAGGCAACAAAGATTTACCGGCGATGCGTCGCATCAACTTCGCACGCCGCTTGCCGCAATGCTTGGTCAGGTGGAAGTTGCCTTGCGGCGCGAACGTTCGCCAGATGAATACCATCGAATTCTGTCGATTGTCCTCGATCGTACGACACATCTGAAAAACATCGTTGATGCACTTTTGTTTCTGGCTCGAGCTGATGGAGACGCGGCTGTTCCGGAACATCAGAATATCGAAATCCGGACCTTCATACAGACTTTCTATACTTCCTGCTCTGAACACGCACGATTCAGCGGACTTCGCGTTGAATTCCTGGACGCAGAATCCTGCGTCGTTTCCGGTCACCCGGTATTGCTTCACGAATTGTTGACGATATTGGTCGATAATTCCTTCAAATTCAGTCAGCCGGGAACGCCAGTTGTCATTCAAACTCGTTCCGATGCCGATTTCATGATTGTGTCCGTCATAGATTCCGGCAATGGAATCGCACCAGAAGATCTCTCGTGTCTCGGAGTGCCTTTTTTCCGCTCTGAAAACGCCAGACGACTTGGAATAGACGGAGTCGGACTCGGGCTGTCAATCGCGATGCGGCTGGCTGCCACGCTTGGCGGATCGATTTCGTTTGCAAGTGAGATCGGTCGAGGTTCGGTTGCTACGCTTCGGTTGCCACGAAAATAAGCCTGCATTTTCTGTGATCCGGCCAGGAATTCCCTGCGTTCGGCGAACTGCGAATTCGTACGGCGATTGTGCCTGAGCCTGGCAACTTCGACACACGCCCGCTAAATTTCGCATTTCAAGGACTGGTTTTTTCGGCAATCGTGTACTTGTCCAGTTCAACCTATCTGCAAATGAGGCCCGATATTATGAGCCAGGACGCACTTTCCAACGATGCCGTTTCCGCAGCATCGTCCAAATCCAGTGATGAAACTGAACGTGTCTACCTGGTTTCGTACCCGAAGATTGTGTACCTGTATCCGACCGTTCTGGCGGCTCTGTTCTGTGGCATTTTCATGTGGGCGAAAGGCGGGATTCCGCAGGAGGAAATTCGCGCAGCCGTTGCACGCGGTAAGGCCGTTGTAGAGATGAAACACTCTGTGCCGATTGCCAGAGCCGCGATCGGGACGACCGCAGATGAGGCGGACTCAACCCCGAACCCCGTCGAATTCAACGTACCAGCGGCCTCGTCAGAACCAGTACAGTCAGCGGGGTCACAGCCTGGTGCCAATGGGGAAACGCAAGATGCAGAGAAGCCAGTCTCCAGCGATGCAGCTTCGTCCACTAATGCCCTGAATGTCCCGGCAGAAGTTCTTGTCGATGCTCCTGCAAACGTTCATACATACCACAACGTCTGCGCCAGAATTTTTCTGCTCGTTCTGGCCATGAATCTCGTTGTGATCGCATTCGATTTTCCTCGAACAACGTCACTCACATGGTTCTTTGCTTGTGTCTCGATCGTAATTGGTCTGTGGTTTTTGTTGAAGCTCAATCCCTGGCTCGCACCGCAGATTGTTCACAACCTGCTGAAGATCAAGCCAGCCGCGAACGCCTCGTTCTATCTGATTTTTGCCGGCATCATGCTCTTCCTTTACATATGCGTGCTGGTCAGTCGACGATTCGACTTTTGGGAAGTGAAAGGCAATGAACTTTTGCATCATCATGGATTCCTGAGCAATCTGGAACGATTTTCCGCCCCGAACCTGCGGATTGACAAGGAGATCAACGATGTCTTTGAATACCTGCTGCTGCGTTCCGGGCGATTGATTATTCATGCCAGCAACGAACGCCGGGCGATCGTGCTGGAGAACGTTTTGTTTATCAATTCCAAAGAAGAGCGTATCACGAAAATGCTGGGAGCCCTGCAGGTTCGAGTTCGAACGGAACGTGAATAGAGTTTCGGCGAGCGGAGCGGTGTTAGCCCAATGCCCACTCGATTGGAAAGTACGACAGGCTGGAAGCCTGTCGTACCTTCGTGATGCACACGAAATTTACTTCTTCAACCGAAAGAATCCTCAGCGATGTCCGCGACCAAAGACTTCAAAACGACTCCTTCCGCTGAAGAACTCGCGACGCAGAAGCGAAATCTCACCTTTCATCCGGCTGATCCGGAGAAAGCAAATACGCTGTCGCGTGAACAGATTGAAGGTTACAACAAGTTCGGTTTTATTCGACCAGTTGATGTTTATCCGGCGGATGAGATCGCAGCGATTCGAACATATTTCGACAAGCTGCTGGAGAAGACTCTTGCATCCGGCGGAAACAGTTACTCCATCAGCACTGCGCACATGAAATACGGCGGTGTCTATGACATCCTGACCAATCCTCGCATCATTGATTATGTCGCTGATCTGCTGGGTGAAAACGTTGTTGCCTGGGGATCACACTTTTTTTGCAAAATGGCGGGTGACGGGCGTGCCGTGGCATGGCATCAGGATGCCAGCTACTGGCCGTTGACGCCGTCTCATGCTGTGACTGTCTGGTTGGCAATTGACGATGCAGACGATGACAATGGTTGCATGAAGTTCATTGCCGGTTCGCATCATTCCGGCCATCTGACCTATCGCAAAAGCAGCCCTGAGGAACACAACGTACTGGATCAAACGGTGCTGAACGCGGAATCCTACGGCGAAATCGTTGTGGATGACCTGAAGGCGGGCCAGGCGTCAATTCACAATGATCTGTTGCTGCACGGGTCAGATGCCAATATGTCCACTCGTCGCCGCTGCGGTCTGACCTTGCGGTATGCCGCTGCACATGTCCGAGCTGGTATGAGCTGGAATGAGAAAGGCGTCGTGATTCGCGGCAATGATCCGACGAACCACTGGTCCAACCCACCGCGACCGGTCGTTGCGTAGAGCATCGAACGGTTTATTATTGTCTTGTTTTGCGGAACGAGGTTGCCGATATTGTCATACACACGCAGGTTGATACTCGATCGTTTTGACGAGATTGAATTTGCCGTTTCTGGCATGCAGACTTCAGCATCTGACAGTATGTCGGCCTACCATCCAAAACTCGACGGGTGTAACCGTCGATCCGCCGGTCAACATGCGAGAGTTTGTGGCGTTTAATCTTGCCGCAAGTGGCGATGTTCTTTTCAAGGTAGCCACAGACGTAA
>Ga0335397_10002785_pt1 | contig 23714 bp, 15 predicted proteins | sample MAT04_FD_205740 | JGI IMG/M metagenome (GOLD analysis project Ga0335397, IMG submission 205740) | Freshwater microbial communities from Lake Fryxell liftoff mats and glacier meltwater in Antarctica - MAT-04 (spades assembly) (version 2) ... | reverse complement strand
TTAGAAACGGTGGCGTAATGAGGTCTTTCCCTGGGACCGCGGGCATCTTGCCCGCAAGAGTTATGGTGTTCGGTTGCCATACGATTGTTACCAAAACTGAATGGAACACTACAGCAGCGGGCAAGATGCCCGCGGTCCCAGGGAAAGACATAGCAAGAACACGCCATCGTTTCTTATCGCCACCACTTCTAAGACTGGCAAGCAAGAATGCCTGCACCACCACACAACGGCGGTGCCGAAATGGCGAGAGGCGAGTGTGACCTCGCCTCTCGAAGGACCAGCACTTCAGATGGGTCGGGATCAGAAGCTATTCGGCGTGGCGTTCGCACGCTGCTTCGCCGTGTAACCGAAGTACCAGTTCAGGCGGACGCCGATCTGGTAGTCGAAGGTTCGCTCGGATTGGCCGAGCAACGGGACGGCTGCTCCCACGGCGAGCGTGGTGTTCTGACCGATGCGAGTCGTCACACCCGTGGAGAGGTTGAACTCGTTGTAGGCGGTCACGTCGCCGATCAGGAACCCGTTACCCGCGTTCAGCAGCGTTCCCTTGCCGACGTCACCGGCGTAGTGCAATTCGAGGAACGGAGCGACGCCACGGAGCCGGCCGGTTTCAGACTGATAGACCCAGTACCCAATCTGGCCATCGACCGTCATGAGCGAGGGCGAGTTCAGGCTCCCGATGTTCGGCCCAACGCCGAAGAACGCCGGGTTCACCGTCACGGCGTTGCCACCCGTATCGAAGGTGAAGCCGTACCACGCCTGGGCGAAGAATCGGTCATTCGGCGTGTAGATCGCCGCAAGGAACGGAGCCAGTTGCACCGACTTGTTATTGATGTGAATCAACTCGCTGCCGGCACCGTCGTTGATGGCGATGTCGTCGGCAGTGGGCAAGGAAACGCCCAAGCCACCGGAGAAGTTGAACTTGTTCCCCCTCAGGAACAAGAGCTTCGACAGCAAGCGGACGTTGCCGAACTCCGTGCCGAGCGCCTCCCCGTTCAGCGGGGAGTTGCTGCTGAGGGTGCTCGCGAACGGAACCCGCACTTCGAACGACATCCGACCCTCGAAGAACGTCTTTTCAAACCCGAACTGGTATCGGTTGACGGGTAAACCACCCGCGCCCATCGGAACATTGTTGAAGTAGTCGTAGGTGAAGATCACACGATCGCGAGGGAACGGGCTGTTGTCTTCCGAAACCTTCAACAAGCCGACGACGCCACCGGCTCCCGGGGTCGGCACCGAGAACCGAACCCGCGTCGGGACGGTGGTGGTGACCGTGTCGCTGATCTGGGACGTGTAGATCAACTCGCCGCCGTTGAACTGCGCGATCACTGGGCCGAACGTGAGCGCCGTGAGAGTTGCCTGCGGGTTCGCTTGCCGCTCGGCGGCAGACGCGAGAGTGAAACCCGGAGTTCCGGGGGCGAAGTAGCCATTGAGGTCGCTCTGGATGCGGGCGGCGTTCGGTGAGTTCGGGATCACGCCGATACCTGTCACATTCTCGACAATCGGCGAGCCAGCCAGAATCACGGGCACAGTCTGCGGGAACCCTTGCACCGTGACGAACGCGGGTGCGGGGGTCTGAATTCGCACCGTGCCGCCTGGCGGAGTGGATGGAATGGGCGGCGTTGCATGTGCCGTGATGATGCCGTTTCGTCCGTTCAGGATGCCAGGCATCGTCACAGTGGCCACGCCCGGTAGCGTGATGACGCTGGCCCTGGCCCCGAAGAGATCACCGAACAAGTTCGGTGAGTTGGTTTGCGAGGCTTCCGTGCCGCGCTGGCTCGACTGAAACGATGTATCATTCCCCGCTCCACCCCCGCCACCAGCAGGCATCTGGGGGATAGGGCTCGCGCTGGGGTTGGGGTTCGGCGAGGGATACGGGTACGGGTATGGATAGGGTTGCGGCTGCGATGGGAAGAACGGATTCGGTGGGCACCACGGCTGCGATGGTCCGTAGTACGGCATCGGTGCGTATGGGGACATCCGCGGCGGGTTCCCACCGGCTTGCAGGTACTCGCTCCCATTGGGAATGTTGATGACGGGGGCCGGGGCGGCGGTTCCGCTGCCGGCCGTGCGAGCGCCTGCGGGCGCCTTCTCAGCAGCAACCGCGGGTTCCTCTGTAGGCGCTGTCTCCGCAGCCCCAACGACGGGCTGGGAGATTCCCAGACCGAATATCGCGGCGATCCATACCTTCCATGTCCGCTTCATCCGGAATCCCTCCCAGTTTGCCGACGTCGCCTTCCTTGGCATGTCGGTTTGAGCTATTCAGTATCGTTATCGTGCCTATTTGATGTTAGATTCAGCAAAACTCCCAACCCCCCACCAAGCGGTTACATCGACTTGACCGGTTGTTCCGGTGGGGGAGGAAAGCGAGGAGTGTGCTGGAGTTTGATTCCAGACGAGATGCACACCCCACGTCTGGAACCATTATTTCAGCCCTGGAACCATTCGATTCGTCCGGAAGAAAGTTCATCAGAACAATTTCATGCCTCGCATAGACTCAGTAAGTGCCTTGCTCGCAATCAGATAGGCACTCTCGACGTGATGACGAAAGGCAATTCATCTCCGAGTTCGCGTCCGAATCATGCGGTACATGAACAGATTTTCACCATAAAGCGCTTGGTATTAGCCCTGTAAGGGCTAATACCAACGAGAGGGTAGTCACAGACCCAAACCACCCAACGTGAAACACAGAACAGCCTTGTGGTATCGCGGCTTGGAACGCCGCGATCCCGGAGGTACAATCGTTAAAGTTTCACATCCTCGGCCGGGGTCGCGGTCATGCTGTCTCGATCTTGTGGAGTCTGTTGCGTGGCACTCGCGACCCTCGGGGCGTGGGCCCCTCAGGCTCACGCTCAACTCACGCGACTTGCGAATGATGAACCCGAGATCCGTTTCCGGGCCGATGGGCGTTCGGGCGTTTGCGATGTCCTGAGGTTCACTGCCGACGGTTCAACCCTTCTCGCGGTCGGCGAAGACAAAGTGATCCACCGCTGGGGCGTGCAACCGGACAAACTTCGACCCGCGAAACCGCTGTACTGGAACACCTTCCGTGAGCAACGAGGATCGATCTACGCCCTCGCGCTCTCGTCCAACCCCGCCAACCCGCTAGTGGCCATTGGCGGAAACGGGAAACTGAACGCGGATGTCGCAATCTTCGACCTGCGTTCGGGCGAACTTCTCGGAGCCGTGTCGCCGCTGGCGGATAATCCCGGCGATTACATCCGGGCACGGCAATCGGTCTGGGCGCTCGCGTTCCACCCCGCCGGGAAAGAACTGGCGATCGGGGATGGGGCGGGGAATGTCTGGGTGTGTCCGCTGAACAATGGGAAACCCATAACGGCGAAGACCACGCGGGCTGTTACGGGCGGGGAGTTGAAGTACGAATCGCGTGTCCTGTGGGTTGGCTACCTTCCCGATGGTCGGCTCGCCTACGCGAAGCGCGACGGCGGGGTTTATGCGGTTGGGAAAGTGGCCCCGTTGTTCCAGTGGGGAATTGGGAATGTGGATGAAGTCGCCATGAGCGGAGACGGTCGCCGACTCGCGGCGCGCCCTTCGAGCAAGAAGACGGGGCAGGATTCGGAGATCAAGATTCGCACTCTACCCGACGGCGGAGCCGAGCAGAGCGTGCGGGTTCATCACGAGCAGTACGCGGATCGGATCGCACTCGACGCGACCGGGAGCTGGGTCGCTCTCAGCTTGTGGGAGGTCAAGGAGCGGCAACCGGGTGGACAGCTTCGACAGCCGTTCGCAGTGGAACTCCCCGGTGAAGTCAAGATCTACGACCTCTCTGCACAAGCACCAAAGCTCATCGTTTCGCAGGTCGTCGATACTCCACCGGATCACATGGCATTCCACCCGGACGGCAAGCGGTTCGCCACTGCCGACGCCCTGGATCACGGCACCACGCTCTGGAGTATCGATGGCACCTCGCTCCGCAAACTCGATCGCGATGTGAACGTCGGGCGGTCGTTGTGGGCAGTTGGGATGACGAAGGACGGCAAGCACCTTTGCTTCAAGGATAAACGGAACGACCACCCCGTGAACCCGAACGATCGGGCCGATCACAAGGCACCGTGGGTCACGTTTGACCTCGATACCGAGCCACGCGGTTGGGGCGAGGCGAAGACGCCCGTGTTACCCGAGACAACGCGCGGCATCTGGTCAGTAGCGTTTCTGGGCACGGGGAAGCCGCGTGACGAGTACCAGTGGTACGTCGTGGAGGATGGGAAGCGCGAATACCCACTGCCGACAAACCCGCTTCTGGACGATCGGCCACGGTGCTTCACGTTCCTGCCGCCCGGTGATGGAGACAAGGCCGGGAGTGCCCGACTTGTAGTGGGTCACGCCTGGGGAGTCAGCGTGTTCGACCTCGTTCCCGGGCAGCCTCCGAAGCGAGTTCGCCGACTCAACGGGCACGCGGGATACGTGACCGGGATCGCGCCGGCGTTTGGTGGCAAAGGACTCGTCACCTGCGGGCGCGATCAGACCATCTGCATCTGGAACCTCGCCGATTTCCCCTCGGAACCCTTGCTCGGGGCATCCTTCGGAATGGCCGAAGGCAAGATCGTCGTGAAGTCGGTCGATCTCGGCAGCCCGGCGCAAGAAGCGGGCCTGTCCGTGGGCGACGAGGTGCTGAAGTACTATCGCGGCGACAGCCCGAACCCCGTACCGAAGGAACGCTGGCTGGAGGAGTTCAAAACTCCCGAGCCGCACCGTGAGATGTTGTGGTTGCTGAATCCGGTCAGCCGTGCTCCTGGCGACATGAAAGAGTACGGCTCAAAGACCGCGCTACTTCATCGCCCGGCCGCACGCTTCCTCCCACTCGCGAACGGCGAATGGGTCCTCTACAGCTACCGTCAGTGCTACTACGATTGCTCAGCGAACGGCGACCAGTATATCGAGTGGCTCGTCTCGAAGGATCGCGCCGACAAGCCGCCCGAAGTCTTCGGAGTCGAACAGTTCCGCAAGTTCCTGAACCGCCCGGAGAAGCTCACCGACGTGATCACAAAGCTGGTCCGCGAGCCTGCGAAGCCGCTGCTGCCTGATCTGTTCCCGCCCAAGGTTTCGCTCAAGACCGATCTCGCCAAGGTGGCCGCGGGGCAAGATGTGAAAGTGACCGTGACGGTTGTTCCCGGTGCTCGCCAGGATGGCAAAGTGAACGCCGTCACGCGGGTGGAACTGTGGCTGAACGGGCACCACCGCGTTGGGCTGGACACGCTTCAAGGGAAGAAGTTCGAGGTGGGGGTTCCGTTCGACGTGACATTCACGGTTCCCAACAAGTCGCTGGTGTCAGGCGATAACCGCCTCAACGCGGTTGGCATTGGCTTCGACGATCCTGGAAACGGCTCGGGGGCGGGTGTCAGTGCTCCTGTGGTGTTCTCGGCAGCAGTTGATCGCCCGGGTCGCCGACTGTTCGTGATCGCCGCCGGCATCCGCTTCTACGAGAAAGCCAGCGACGCACTCGGGCGGGACATGGACTTGCCCGGTGCCAGTCGCGACGCCGCCCGCATGAGCCTCATCTGGAGCCAGGTGCAGAAGTCGGGTGGCTACGACGCGGAACACGCGCCGAAACCGATCTTGCTACTGAACGAAGTGGTGACGAAACAACGGCTGATTGACGAGATCAAACTCGTCGGGAAAGTGGCTCAACCCGATGACATTCTGGTGCTTTGCCTCGCCGGTCACGGGGCCATGTTCGCATCGAGTTCGAACGCCGCTGAAACGGCACCGAAAGACTGGTACTACATCATCCCACGCGTGGATGAGACAACCTTGCTCGAAGCTGCGGATTACCGCAAGCCCGAGAAGTATCGCAACGCCTTCATCCGAGATGCGGAGCTTGCGGAGTTGCTGGTGAATCTCGATTGCCAGCCGCTCGTGTTCCTCGACTGCTGCCATTCCGGTGCGGCGAGCGCGAAGGTCGGCGAACGCGCCCTCACCCGCAACTCAACCCGCGGCTTCTCACAGAACGGATTCGGTCCCGTGGTGGTTGCCGCGTGCGCGCCCCATCAGCTTTCGTGGGAAGCCGGGGAGACGGTGCAAACTCGCGGCGGGTTGTTCAGCCGACAGGTCGCCCTGACGCTGGGGGAAAAGTTCCCGGAGGCCGACAAGAACAAGGACGGAGCACTCAGCGTGCAGGAATTCTTCCTGGCAGTCCAGACGGGCACAGAGCAGGGGGCCACGGCAATTGTGGATGATCTTGGGAAGCCCGTGCAACAGACGCCGCAAATCAGCCCATTGCCGGATCGCCTCGGAGAACTGATTCTGACCAAGCAGCTTATGTCGAAGCCGAAAAAGTGACGGATCTTTGCGAATCTTGTCCGCTTTGCTGCATCAGAAACGCATTACAGGTACACTGAGGCGAGGATGGTAGGTTTGCCCGCTTACCATCCTCGAACTTATCAGACGAGGAGCCTCCCATGTCGATCTCCGCTTTCCGGCGTGCCCACCTCGGGGCCTTCGGCCTGACCCTTGCCGCATTGCTTGTGGGGACGCCAGCGGCGCGGGCCGACCAGATCGACCGCGTGATGGTTGAAGATGCCGGTGCCATCGCAAAGGCGGTCCACGGTTTGAAAGCGAAGAACGTGGCCGTGCTGAAGTTTCTGGTGAAAATGGGCGACGCACCGCCTTCATTCCGCTGCGGGACTGAAGGTGCCGAGATGATTCATCGGCTCGAGAACTTGCTGGTCCTCAGTCTCGATCCACGAAGCCCCGATTACACAGTCCTCTCACGAGCGGGCGAAGCGGCTGTTGCGCTGGCGAAGGCCGCACGCTCGCCCATCGACTGGACCACCGCCGACGGTCGCAAGAAACTGTTCGAGCTGAAACTTCCCGTTTGCTGGGACGACAAGGATCTGCGTAACCCCGACGCCTTCGTGACCGGGACCGTGATCGTTTCGAAAAACATGCAAGAGGTGAGGATCGAACTGGCCGCGTTCGCGAAATCCGACCCGGCGACGATCAAGAAACTCGGCACGCTGGCCGGCGCGACTGCCAACAAGGGGATCTGGGCGGATCGCTCCATGCTCGCCAGCCTCGGGCAGACATATACCACCAGCCGCGATCTCAAGTCGTCGGGCAAGGCACGCGATTTCTTTGCTGCCGACGAAGCTGCTGCTTCAGACGCGGTCAACCGTGAGACGACAGCGGCTTCCCCGATAGCCGATCCCGCGACTGGGATTGCGAGCTTGGCGGGTCCGGTTTCACTCAAGATCAAGCTGGATGGTGAAGCTGTCCCGATCCTGGCTGACAACACGCAACGCGGTGATTACAAGATCTCCGGCAAGCTGCCAGCAAGTGGTGTAGCCGGGCAGAAGGTCACCTTCACGATGGTGAACAACCACACGGAAAAACTTGCCGTGTTGCTGTGCCTGAATGGTCGGAATACGATCGCGCTTGATGGTGAAAGCCTCGATGAACTCGACAAACCACGGTCACGCTTCCGGATGTACGTCCTTGAGCCGAAAGTGGTATACGAGATCAAGGGCTTCCTCAAGGACGAGAAGGGCACGATCGGCGAGATCGTCGTGGCTCCGGAAGATGAATCAGCGACACTCTACGACCAGATGAATCCGGAAACGCGCGGCAAGATTCAGATGTTCGTGTATGGTCCTGCACCGATTCGCACGCCGGACATCACCCCCGGAACGACAGTCGAGACAACCCCGCTTGGCGACGATCCTGAAACCGCCTTCGACAATGCCTTCGCGGCCAGTGGTCTGGCCACAGCCGAGAAAAGCCTTGGGAAGTCCCGAAGCCTCGCCGATGCTCAGAAGCGATTGGAGACCAGGACGAAACTCACCATCGTGAACGGGAAAATCACTACCGACCCGAAGCTGGCACGCGGTCGGAGCCGTGGGCTGTTCATCGAGTCGAATGAGGCTCCGACCACAGTGGGTGGAACGGTGAAGGTGGTGAAGTTCCATTACGACGAGCAGCCGCTCGATAGTGTCGTCATCAACTACTACGTCAAATGACGCAACGGATTCTGTAAGGAGCAAGTGTCGGGGAAGTTCTTGGTTTTTGGGAGGGAGGGCGAGGCTCCTGCCGAGCCGCAGGCCAACGGCTCGGCAGGAGCCTCGCCCTCCCAAACCCAATTTCCCCATGAATGCGGTGAGTCTGATTCTGTAACTCCTGATGACCAGTTGCGGCAGGCACGGCCCTGCTGCTCGAGGCATTCCGGACCTGAAAGCGACCCATGTTCCGTGCCATCTCATTCCGTGGATTCTTGCTCCCGACGTTACTCGGCGGGCTACTCATCGGATCCGCCACGGCACAGGAACCCAAAAGCAAAGAAGTGAAGCAGTTGAAGGTGCTGCTCGTGCTCGACACGTCGGACCCCGTGCTCGCCAAGGGGATTCAGCGTGATAGCCGGAACTTCACGAGCTTCCTGGCCAGCAACATCCCCAAAGATCGCTACCAACTGACCACCATCACGGGCGAGTCGATCACTGCGGACCAGGTGCTTTCGCAAATCAAGAGCCTCAAGGTCGAACCCGACGATGGCCTCTTGTTCTACTACTCCGGGCACGGGTCGATCCGTCCGGGGAAAGGGCACACACTCGAACTGCAGCGGGGGAAGAACCCGCTGATGCGCTCGGATGTTGTGACCGCGATGACCGCCAAAAAGCCGCTTCTCGCAGTGCTGCTGACGGATTGTTGCAGTGATCGCCTCAGTCTGTCGGACCTGGTTTCCAAAGAAGGCGTTCCGCACGCCGCGAACATTCCAACCGCTCCCACCGTTCTGGCCGAGAAACTGTTCTTTCAATCGCAGGGATTGGTGGACATCACCGCCGCAACCAACGATGTCGCCTTCGCCGACGATTTCCGCGGCGGGTATTTCACGAACGCGATCTGCCGCATCGCTAGCCAGAACAAGGATACGGCACTGGGGTGGAAGGAATTTCACACGGCCGTTGCCAAGGAGACGGTCGCGATCCATCAGGACGCCATCAAGAAGGGGATCGCGCCGCAACTCCGGAAGGGTCAGCAGTTCCAGGAACCCGCACTGATCAACGTGTTGCTTGCCGGTGCAGATGCACCCGCTGCCAGAGTGGCGGCTGTCATCAGTTTTGTGAACCCGACGAATGCGGAACTGGAGTTCGAGTATCGCTGGGATGCGTCGCATCCCTGGTTAAAGAAGAAGATCCCGGCCAACGGGAAGATCTCAATCGGAACCTGGCTTCCACCGACCGTTCCCAAGTTGCCTGAGATGACCGTGAAACTTGATGGACAGGTCCAGACGCTCACCCCGAACCGTTTTGACAAGGACGGCACACCACGCTTTTCCGATGGAAAGGTCTACAAACTCGCCGGAAAACGAGACGACAACAACTCTCAACCACGTAAGTTCGAGCTTGATTCGTAAATTCTGAAGAGTCAGCGTTGAGCCTGGAGTCTCTGAAGAGGGTGCCGATTTCAGCCTGAAAGGCTGGGACAACATAGTCCGGGGCAAGCCGCAGACGCCGCTCCGGGAACTCTGCTGAAATGGTGCGACAACAAGCACGCCTCAGATTGTCCCACCATTTCAGGGTGAAAACCAAGACCGCGCCCTCACCACACCTCCACGCCTCGTCTTGAACCATTTTTCTCTTGTGTTATCCCAACATCGGGGTTAGCTTCAATCCGTTCCACGTCTTTGAGTTGCGAACGACTCTGTATTCCACGGCTTCACCGCAGTGGTCGAATTGATCCGGGGGATCTCTCCATGCGCTCGGTCATTCCTGTTGCACGGTGGCTCGTCGCCGGAGTTGCGGCAGTGTTCCTGCTGTCGCTCAGTCAGAAGGCAGATGGTCAGGCGCCACGACCGGCCGATAAACTCGCCGTCGATATGGCGGTGGACAAGGGCGTGAAGTTCCTTCGCGAGTCGCAGAACCCGGCGACCGGTCTTTGGGGGCCAGGTACTGGAGCCGGTGGGGGCAAGGGTTGGGGTGCGGGCTACACCGCACTCGCAGGCGTTGCACTCATCGAATGCGGTGTTCCAACAAGCGATCCTGGGCTGAAAAAAGCACTCATCCGCATCCGTGGTTTCGTCGATGCGGGCGATCTGGTGGACACGTACGAGGTTTCGCTTGCGATTCTCTTTCTGGATCGCATGGCTAACGGCAAGCTGGATAAGACCCGTATCCAGTATCTTGCGGCTCGCTTGATTGCCGGTCAGTCCATGAACGGTGGCTGGGGTTACAAGGTACCGAAACTCAGTCCGGTTGAGGAATCGACCATCATCCTGGCTCTGCGGAGGATGAGCACCCCCCAAGAAGCCGCCCCGCCTAGCTACCGTGACAGGCCAACTTCGCTCGGGTTGTGCATCAAGGCGTCCGACGACATCATTCCCCGCGCCCCGCCGAAGGTCGATCTGGATAAGGGCCGCGTAGATGGCATGAAGATCCTGTCGCCAGCAATGAAGGCACTCCCCGTGTTCCTCCTTCCAAGTCAGATCACGATGGGTGATCCCGACAGGAAGGTCGCAGACTGCAATTCGAACACTCACTTCGCGACCCTCGCGGTGTGGGCAGCCCGGAAGCACGATGTACCTGTCGAACAATCGCTGACGCTGCTCGCTCGCCGCTTTCGGACGAGCCAGAGTGCAGATGGTGCTTGGGGCTACAGCTACATCAAGGGCGGCGGCGGCGGAACGCCATCAATGACATGTGTCGCGCTCCTGGGTCTGGCTGTGGGCCACGTGGTTGATCCCGAAATTGGCGTTCCACCCGAAAAGGATCCCAAGGTTGTCGGCGGGTTCGCGTGGCTCAGCAAACGAATCGGAGCACCTGTTGGGAGCACGGAGAACCGCCCCGAAATCAAGGCCGTTGGCGGTCTCTACTACATGTGGGCGATGGAACGTATCGCAGTGATCTACGATGTGACACGGCTCGACAAGAAGGACTGGTATCTGTGGGGAGCAGAGATTCTTCTCTGCCACCAGAAGGCGGATGGCTCCTGGGAGGAAGGCGGGTATCACGGCCAGCATCCGGTTCTGAATACGTCGCTGGCGTTGCTCTTCCTCCGTCGGGCGAACCTCACCCCGGACCTCTCGCGACGGTTCACGATTGACACGTCGGCCCTGACTCAGAAGGTGTCTGAAACAGTTGCTCCTCCCGTGATCACTCCCGAACCTCCACGGCCGGACCCGATCCCCGAGCCAATTGCGATCGCGCCGATGCCCCGCGATTCGCGGCCGAAGCCAATCCCGACACCGCCGGCACCCACCCCACAAGTCGCCGCCGAGTCGCCGAGCGCCCCAGCGCCCAAGGAGGAGGGTTCAGGGTTGCTCTGGATCATCCTCGGCGTGATTCTCCTGCTGGTCCTGGGCGGGGTCCTGTTCTTCCTGATGAAGAAGAAGCAGGAACCGGAAGAGAAGCCGAAGAAGAAGAAAAAGAAGAAGGTGAAGGCGAAGGTCGAGGTTGAAGACGACGACGATTGATCTGCCTCAGAGTTGGAATCGCGGCAACGCCAACCCACTCGCCTTGATCGCGCGAACGACATCAATCGCTCGCGTGAAGGCTCGGCCTTGAAGCAAAAGGTCAAGCCTGCGCGTCGTCCGCCGCAGCCCGACGTAAGTACGCCAGCGAGCAAGTCGCTTGAGCGGTAAACGTGGTTGTTCCGGGTCGAATTCCCATGGGTGGAAGTAGAGCATCGCCACCGCAGGAGGTGGCGATTTTGCATTCTGCCGAATCCCCGATCGCATGACGCTCAGCGGGAACAACCGGAAGTACCCACCACCCGCCACCGGCAGGTTGAACTTTCCCACCTGGTAGGTGAGCGGTGGCAGTTCGAGAATCTCCCGCGTACTCCCGACAGCCCAGAACGGTCCCCGTGGCGCATCAGGTATTCCGTAGCGATCGTGCCTGACCGGGAAGATCGACGAATCATATTCGAAGCCGCAGTCGGCAAGCACATCCACGGCCCAGGCAGTCTGACGCATCACACTGAATGTCGGTGCGCGAAATCCCAGCACCGGCGCACCGGTCACGTCTTCGAGTGCGTGTTTGCTTCGGAGCAGATCTTCCCGGAAGGTATCCGGCGTGAAGTGATGAACCCGGCGATGGTCCCAACTGTGTGATCCAATTTCATGGCCCGCTGCGTGGATGTCTCCCACCAACCCGGGATGAGAACGGGCGATCTCTCCGACGATGTAGAAACTGGCTGTCGCGTTTGCCCTGGCGAGTTGATCGAGAAGCTGCCGGGTGGCGTGCTCCATCCGACGAGCGTATTCCAGTTTCAGTTCGAGCGAGCAGGTCAGCCCGCTGGCCGCTTCGATACGGTAATGTTCCTCGACATCGAAACTGGCGATATGGAACGGCTCCACGCGAACTCCGGCTATTCCCTGAATCTGTCAGGGGATAGACATAGCCCCTGGGCCACCCAGGGGCTACCGGTAGCGTCAAACGTGCTCGCTGTCGCGGATGCCCTTCTTGCGACGAGCGACGCGGTATCCCGCGAGGCTCGTCAGCCCGAACAAGCCGCTCATGATCGTGGCGGGTTCCGGTACACCACTCACAGGTGGCGGCTGGCAGCAGCAACAACACATGTGCTGATGTGATGTCACTGGCGGCAAGGGCGGCCCGATCACGGGTGGCAACACAGGCGGGACGAACGGTGGCTCGGGTGCCGGCGGGATCGCCACAGGGGGGATCACCGGGACTTCCACGGGCAACTCGGGCACCGGCTCTGGTGGCGGGATTGGTGCCGGCGGGATCACCGGAAGTTCTACAGGCAGTTCAGGCACCGGCTCTGGCGGCGGAATGGGAGCCGGTGGGATCACCGGGACTTCCATGGGCAGTTCAGGCACCGGTTGCGCTTGTGCGTCTGCGTACTCTGGGGTCACGAACAACGCGATTGCCACCAGCGTTGCGGTCAAGAGAAGCGACTTCATTCGATTCTCTCGGTGGGCGGTCATAATTCGCTCCAAACTGGGTCAATCATTCTTGAATATCCAGCCTACGAACCACTTCGATTAGCCGACTTGTTCTGGCAATTCGTTCGGGCCTGATCCCTTTTTCCGGCGGAACAGACCATAACCTGCCAGACTCACCAGGCCGAACAGCCCACTCATGATGGTTGCGGGTTCCGGAACGCCACACGGTGGCGGCGGGCAGTGGCAGCAGCAGGGCGGCACGCCAGGCGGTGGTGGTGGCGTCGGGGGCACGATCACCGGAGGAACCACCGGCGGCACGAACGGCGGCGGCGGCACCGGCGGGATCGGTGGGATCACAGGTGGCACAACGGGCGGCACCACAGGGGGAACCACAGGAGGCACCACAGGCGGGACGACCGGCGGCACCACGGGTGGCACGACCGGCGGCACCACGGGTGGGACGACTGGTGGGACGACCGGCGGCACCACGGGAGGCACAACGGGCGGCACCACGGGTGGCACCACGGGTGGCACAACAGGGGGCACCACAGGCGGGACGACCGGCGGCACCACGATCACCGGCGGAGGACTCACCGGCGGGACGACCACGGGTGGAGGCGGCACCACGGGGGGAAAGAATGCGGTCGCGATCGACGGGTTCATGAAGAACGGGATCGCGGTCAGGGTTACTGTCGGGAGGATCGTTTTCCAACGCTTCTTACGGCGGCCAGCCATGGGACGCTCCTCACCTGGTCTTCCGGTCCGGGCGAATCTGCTCGGGTTCTGCTTTCTTCTTCGGTTGGTCAGATTGCGCTGCTTCAACATTTCCGCGCGGTGAATCGGAAATCGCGGGTTCTGGGGAAATCAGCGAGGATGCCGATTGTGGCGGTCGGGCACCCATTGCTGTGTGCTCCGGACAGGTGGGGGTACTGGAGAGTGAATCGAAAAGGCTGGTGCTCTCGGGATACGGAGCAAGGTGAGGAGTATCCGAAGACTGATGTAGCGTGACTTGTACCGGACAGAGTTCGTGCCGGTTCTGGTCGGGTGTCAGGAGGACTCATTCCCATGCGCCGGATTTTTCTCGGTGGTCTGGCACTCGGTTTGGGGATGTTCGCGTCCCCAGCCGCGGCCCAAGACTCCCGCACATCACCGCAGCCTCAACGGTCTGCAAAACTCGGGCGGCCTATGGCCATTCCCGAGAACGCCCCCACAGTCGATCCAGGGATCAGACCCGTGGGGCTCATCACGCCGCGGCCCGGCGAGATTCCTGTTCCCTCTCCCATGCCATCAAACGGAAGCGTTCCCACGAATCCGCAACCCATGAACGGGATGCCGATGGGTGGGATGCCGATGGGTGGGATGCCAATGGGCACCCCGACGTTCAGCAATCCGGTTCCATCGTCGCAGTTCGCTTCGGGACCGAGCATTGTTGAAGATCGTGGTATCGGTGCAGTGAATCCCGGGGTGATGTCGTACCCGACTGGGTTACCCAGTACCGGGACCGGAATCCCGTCAGTTGCTCCAGGGGCTTACGGCTATCCCGTAGCCGGGATGGAAGGGGCGATCTATGACGACTGCGGAACGGGAATCCCTGGCGATCCCAACGCGATGGTTATGGATGGTGCTGTCGGACGTGTTGCGGGGATGGGCCGATGGTGGGTGTCCGGTGAATACTTGATGTGGTGGACACAGGCCGCGCAGGTGCCGGTGCTCGTGACCACCAGCTCGCCGCAGTTCAATGGTCAGCTCGGAGTCGGCAACACCACGCCGTTGATCAGCGGGCCGTTTGGGCAGACGTTCCACTCTGGTGGTCGGTTCACGCTTGGTCGGTGGTTCGGGAATGAACAGATTCGGGGAGTTGAAGCACGCGGCTTCTTCCTCGGTCAGGCCGCCAGCACGACCACCCTCTCGACCATGATGGTGCCATTCCTGGCTCGCCCGTTCAACAATGTGAACCCGAACACGCCGTTCTTCGGGTCCGATTCTGAGATCATTGCTGACTCGGTGCGTGCAACTGGCGGGGCACAGATTCACCTGGAAAACCAGGTCTGGGGTGGAGAAATCAACTATCGCCGGAACCTGCTTGGCGACCCGTGCAGCATGTGTCGCCTCGACGGGATCATCGGTTATCGCTACCTCGATATGAGCGAGAAGCTCACCATCACCGAGCAGTTCGCGACGCTGCCCGGTGCGGCGATCGGGATGCCGCTGGCCTCGGGAGTCGTGTTCGATTCCTTCCGGACCACCAACCAGTTCAATGGTGGCCAGATTGGGTTGGTTGGCACCTACCAGCGTGGTCGCTGGTCACTCGATGGCCGGGCCGCCGTTGCGTTCGGTACCACGAACCGCACGCTGGAAATCACGGGATCGCAAAATCTCGTGATGACCAACGGGATGCCTGCGACAGCGGCAGGTGGCTTGCTCGCGCTTCCAGGGGCGAACATCGGCCGGTATAGCGACAGCGTGTTCTCGGTCGTCCCGGAAGCGGGGCTGAACGTGGGCTACCAACTCACGAGCCGGATGAAGCTGTTCGTCGGCTACAACTTCCTCTACATGGGGAACGTGCTGCGACCCGGGAATGCGATCGACACCAACGTCGATGCCGCTCGCATCCCGAACTTCCTGCCGCCAGGTTCTGCCGGACCTGTTGCTGGGCCACCGTCGCCCGGACCGCAGTTCCGCTCATCGGGCTTCTTCGTGCAGGGCATCAGCTTCGGGCTGCAGTTTAACTGGTAAGTCAACCTGGAACTCGAATGACGCAGCCCACGGAGAAATCCGTGGGCTGTTTTGCAAACCCGGTGCGAAGCCTTGCCATCGTTGGCTCACCTGCGTTAACTGCCAGAATGAGCCACACATACTCCCCCGTTGCCCGCCGGCACTTCTTTCGCGATTGCGGATACGGCGTCGGCAAGATCGCTCTTGCATCACTTCTGACTAACAGCGGACACCGGTTCGCCGGTGCCGCAGAGTCACGAACTGACACCTTCGCGCCGAAGAAGCCACACTTCCCGGGGAAGGCGAAAGCGGTCATTCACCTCTTCATGGCGGGTGCCCCGAGTCAACTTGATCTGTTCGACCCGAAGCCCGAGTTGACGCGACTCGAAGGGAAGCCAATCCCGCCCGAGATCATCAAGGGTCAGCGCTACGCCTTTATCAGACCCGACGCGGCGGTACTGGGGCCACGGTTCAAGTTCGCGAAGCACGGAAAGTGCGGCGCGGAACTCTCCGAGGTGCTGCCACATCTCGCGAAGGTGGTGGACGACGTCACGTTCCTGAAGGCCGTTCATACGGATCAGTTCAACCACGCTCCGGCACAGATCTTCTTCAATACGGGGTTCGGGCAACCCGGTCGCCCCAGTATGGGTAGTTGGGTGACCTACGGCCTCGGCAGCGTGACGAAGGACTTGCCTGCGTTCGTCGTGATGTCCACCGGCGCGGGGATCAGTGGTGGAAGTGCGAACTGGAGCAGTGGCTTCCTGCCGACAGTGTACACCGGAGTGCGTTTCCGCAATCAGGGCGATCCCATTCTGAACGTGTCATCGCCGCCGGGGTTCGACAAGCAGACCGAGACTGACACACTTGATCTCGTCGCGCAGATGAACAAGACCCGGCTTGGCGTGGTTGGTGATCCCGAAATCGCGACTCGAACTGCGGCATACGAGATGGCCGGGCGGCTTCAGACCGCCGCCCCGGAACTAACGGACTTGACCAAGGAACCCAAGGAAACGCTGGAGTTGTACGGTGTAGACCCCGCGAAGCCATCGTTTGCGCGGGCGTGCTTGCTGGCACGTCGGATGGTGCAACGCGGCGTGCGGTTCATCAACATTTACCACGAAGGCTGGGATGCTCACTCGGATGTGGCCGGGAACTCGAAGAACAACTGTGGGGCGACCGACAAGGCGAGTGCCGCACTTGTCAGCGATCTGAAGCGGCTCGGGATGCTCGACGAAACGCTCGTCATCTGGGGCGGGGAGTTCGGTCGCACGCCGATGGTGGAATCGAACCCGCTTCTGGGTCGCAGCCTGGGGCGCGACCATCACCCGCAGGCCTACACAATCTGGATGGCCGGTGGTGGCACCAAGCCGGGCGTTTCCCTTGGGAAGACGGACGACATGGGCTTCCACCCAGTTGAAGGCGGCGTTCACATCCACGACGTGCAGGCAACCATTTTGCACTGCCTCGGCCTCGATCACGAGAAGCTGACCTACCGACACGCGGGCCGCGACTTCCGCCTGACGGACGTGTTCGGCAAGGTCATCAAGGAGGCGCTGGCATGATGAACCGACGCGAGGCAATTGCTGCCGGGGTCGTTTCCGCTTGCGGCCTCGCGCCAGCGGCCGACGTGAAATCGGTAGTGATCGACACGCACACGCACTTCTACGACCCGACCCGCAAGGAAGGCGTGCCGTGGCCCGGCAAGGGCGACAAGGTTCTGTATCGTGCTGTGTTGCCGGCCGAGTACAAGAAGCTCGCGGCGCCGCACGGCATCACGGGCACGGTCGTCGTGGAAGCAAGCCCGTGGCTGGAGGACAACCAGTGGCTGCTCGACCTCGCGAAGGATGAGCCGTTCCTCGCCGGTGTCGTGGGGAACCTGTCGCTCGCGGACAAGGATTTCGTGAAGAACGTGGAACGGTTCGTGAAGAACCCGCTGTTCCGCGGCATCCGCGTGAACGAGCGCGACCTCAAAGACGACGCGGCGTTCGATCGTCTGAAGGCGCTCAGTGACAACGGGTTGTCACTGGACATCAACGGCGGTGCGGAGACGTTCCTCGCCGCGGCGAAGGTCGCCGAGAAGTTGCCGAAACTGCGGGTGGTTGTGAACCACATGGGGAACCCGACGATCGACGGCAAGGCGCCGCCGGAGGCGTGGCAGAAGGCCGTCGCGGTCGGCGGGAAGGCGGGCGGGAACGTGTTCTGCAAGCTGTCGGCGCTCGTGGAAGGGAGCCGGAAACGCGACGGAATGGCACCAACCGATCTCGCGTTCTACACCCCGACGCTCGACGTGCTGTGGAACGTGTTCGGGGCCGACCGGCTCGTGTTCGGAAGCAACTGGCCCGTAAGCGACAGCTTCGCGACGTTCGACACGGTGTACGCGCTCGCATCAAAGTACGTGAAGACGAAGGGCGACGCAGCGTTCACCAAGGTGATGGGGACGAACGCCGTGAAGGCATATCAACTCAAACCGCGTGCGTGACGCCTGGAACTGGAGAACTGACGCTTGACGCGCAGCGACATCCATCGGACTCTATGACATCCACATTGCCTCAGAGACTCATGTATGGACGACCCACGCTATGGTGACACTGATGATGACCGAGGGCGAGACGACGACCCCGACGAGATGGAACCCGTACGGTTCCCCGGGGGCGTGATGGCGGCGGGTGTTATCTGGATTGGCGTCGGCAGTCTCTCGCTCATCAACATGATCGCCAGCTTCGCAATGCAAGGTGCCAACGGAGGAGGCGGAGCCGGAGCGAGCGCGGGGTGCTGTCCCGGATTGATCGGGCTAGCATTCCTCGTCTGCGGCTATCAGACCGTGACCGGCCAGGCGTCCGACACGCGTGGCAACGGCATAGGTTCGTTGTTACTGGGCGGGCTTCAGGTTCTGCTGGCCGCGTTAATCGCGTTTGGTGGCTTCATGGCCGGGCAAAATGGTGGGCGGAATGGGCCGCCCGCCGAGGTGATGCTCATCATTGCAGCGTTCGTTGCCGTGATGGGCGGAGTCCTCATCATCGCGGGATTGCTGGCGATTTCAGGGCGAAGTGCTTATCGCGAATGGCGATTTGATAATGTCATCGAGCCACAGCGCCAGAGACGGCGTCGTCGCGAGGAACGCCGAGAGCGGGAAGATCGCGATGACCGCGATGAACGAGACGACCGCGACGAGCGAGACGAGGATTCCGACAAGCCCTGGAAACGCCGCTAAGCCGCAGCGGTTGGTTTCTCCGTGGACCGCGGCCGGCTCGGCCGCTGAGCGAATCTAAATCGGTGACGTTACCTGCCGACCCGAAAGCAACCCGAGTGGAACAACTGGTGCGGCCGAGCCGGCCGCGGTTCGCAGACAAAACCTCCGCGCGAAAACCGATTCGGGATTATGGTATTACCCGCGCTCCGCGATGGGTTTCGCGGAGCGTGGTGCTGGTCCCTTGTAGAGAGCACGCGGGCGGATGAGCCGGTTGTTGTCGAGTTGTTCGACGACATGTGCCGCCCAGCCCGAGATCCGCGACATGGCGAAGATCGGCGTATACAGCGGGATCTCCAGCTTCATCGCGTGATAAAGCCGACCGGCGGGCCAGTCGAGATTCGGGAACATGTTCTTCTCGGCTGCCATCACGCCTTCGATGATGTCGGCCGTGTCTTCCCACTTCGTCGCGCCTGCGACCCGCGCTGCCTCCCGGGCGTAGGTCTTCAGGATGCCCGCTCGCACATCGCCAGCCTTGTACACGCGGTGACCAAACCCCATGATCCGTTCCTTGCGAGCCAGCGCCGCCCGCGTCCATTCCTCGGCCTTTTCCGGACCGCCCGCAGCCAGAAGAATGTCCATCACCTTCTCGTTCGCGCCACCGTGCAGCGGGCCTTTCAATGCACCGATTGCACCCGTGATACCCGAGTGAATGTCGGACAGCGTCGACACGATCACACGAGCGGCGAACGTGCTGGCATTGAACTCGTGCTCGGCATAGAGGATCAGCGACACATCGAGCGCCTTCACTTCTTCCGGGCTTGGCTCGGCATCCCGCAGCATGAACAAGAAGTTCGCCGCTTGCCCCAAATCCTGGCGTGCGAGGACCGGCTGCAACCCCTTCGTAATCCGGTGCTGATCGGCAATCGCGACGGGGATTTGTGCCAGCAATCGTTCCGCTTTCCGCAGGTTCGCGTCGTGCGAATTGTCGGCCGCGTCCTGGTCGAAGTGCCCAAGTGCCGACACGGCAGTCCGCAGTGAATCGAGTGGCGTCGTCCACTTCGGCAGGGCCGCGAACAGATCCTTGAGCGGCGGCGGAAGCCGACGTGCGGCCGCGACCCGTGCGATGAACTGCTGCAATTCCTTGGCGTTGGGCAACTCGCCGTACAGCAGCAGATACGCGACTTCATCGAACGAGCAGTGCTCCGCGAGGTCGCCGACACTGTAGCCGCGGTAGCTCAGCCCGCTCTCGACAGTGCAGATACTTGTCTCGCCGGCGACGACACCTTCGAGCCCGGGAGAGTAGGGGAGAGTGGACATGGGAATCTCTCGGTCGGATCGCACAGATCGGTGCGGCACTGCGGAGAAATGTACGAGATTGGGTGCTGTTTTCACAAGTACGGGCGAAAAACAACTCGCTGCTCACGCACTCGGCGGCAGAGTATCCGAGGCGTTCTGATTCTCCCACCGGGCGGAGATCATCTGGGCCAGTGCGACTGCTTTTTCCCAGTAATTCGCCCCGGGAACACCATCCAGCGCAACGATCGGTAGTTCGTGTGACCCGGAAGCCGATTGGACTAAGAGCACCACAGCGAAGAGTCCCGCGGTTGTGCCGAAGTGCGTCACCTCCTCAATCTCGCAACGAAGCATCGACGAAATTGGGATGACATACCGGTTTCGATCACCCTCGAAGAGAAGGCCGCGTTCATCGTCGAGAATCAGCAGTCCCGTCTCATTCTCTTTTCTGCCCCGTGACGGATCGCTCCATGTTCTTCTTGGCACGATCTCGGCGTAAATGGCTTCTGATGTCTCGGGCCGGAAGAGGGCGTCGGTTCGCTGGGCCGCTTGCAGGTGCATCGCATTCCGGCGGTAGAGTACCATCGCGAGAAACGGTGCATTCCCGCCGGGCGGATACCACCGGCGAGTCAGCAAAAGCAACAATCCGCCAACCAGAACAACATAACTGACGATCATGACAAGCACGATCCCCTCGGGAACCCCGACGGCTTGAAGCAACTTCCGGAGCGGGTTGACGGAAGCGATGAATCCGATGACAAACGGAATGGGGAGGAGGAGCATCACTACCGAGAGGAGTCGGCTTCGTAGGATCACGCCTGGGTCTTGAGCGCGGCCAACATATGGTCCTGGAATTTGGAAGAGTTGGGCGATGCAAGCCCCTGAATTGTGGGAGTCGAGAGTCGTCGCAGGTTGGACTGTCGGCTCAAATTCGTTCTCTGCTGGCACGGCAAGAGCCCTCAAGCCGGGCATCAATCCCACGAGTGCGGCAGCCTCCTCCATCTCAAGCTGCACCGGGCGACCCGAACCAATCGAGAGATACACTTCGGAGTCGCCGGGATGCTCCGAACTGGGCCGCGGGAAATACCAGACCGTAACCTCCTTGCACCATTCCGTCTCTACGGTCTTCTCCACACCGGTTTCCACCCACGTCGGAAGTGTTCGTTCGGCAAGCGCTTGCCGAAGTGCCTTCGCGGAGTTGGGTGTCAAAATGACCGACTCATGGGCCAACCAGTCATCGAACTGTTCGCTGAAGGGGTAACCCGCCTGCACCCAACCTACCGCTGCCGGCAAGAGGACGAACGTTCCAATCTCCAGGAGGAAAATTCCCCAGTGCCAGTTCCAGCCCTTCGGGCCAGGAAGCCAGGGGGTGTGACCGGCTTGTGCGGGTTGTGGAATGACGACCGCGAAAGGTCTGCGTCCTGCCGGGAACTCCCAGCTATCGGTTTCCATTCTGAAGGCGACGTAGCCAGGAACCCGTTCGATGTGTTCCCAGCCAACACCCCACCGTAAAGACTGGTCAATGTGGTAGAAACTCGTGAGGAACAGGAGACCGCCAACGAAACCCAGCACGCAGGCGAGTCCTCGGTTTCGACAGTTCGAGGCGGGAACGATCCACATGATGAACGCTGCGAAGATCCCACCGACGGGGATCGTTATCCAACCGGCCAGATAGGTTTCCGAGCGAAGAGCGTAAGCGAGGCTGGCGGCGAGAGCGAGTGCTGCTGCGGTCAACGCCACGCATGCAACAGCAAGATCGGCCGTATCAAAGCGGCCGCTGGGGGTGTAGACGGCACGAGGAGAGGGCGAGTCGTCCATTGCGTGTCCCGCGATTGAGTGCGTTAGCCTCCGAAATACGCGCGGTCGCGTGCTTCGTAGCCCGTGTAGCCGAGCAGTTCGTACAGTTCGGCCCGTGTTTGCATTTTGGAAAGCGATTCCGTTTGTGTCCCGTGCTGGAACAGATTTGTGAGCGTTTCCTCGGCCGCTTTCATGGCCGCACGGAAGGCCGTGAGTGGGAACAGAATCATCCGATATCCCATGTTTCCAAGCGTTTTCACGTCGAGAAGCGGACCTTTGCCGAACTCCGTCATGTTCGCCAGAAGGGGGCAGGGGACTTCCTTCGCGAATCGGGCGAACTCCTCGGCAGATTGCATTGCTTCCGGGAAGATCGCGTCGGCACCGGCCTCCAGATACAACCGCGCACGCGCCACGGCATCATCGAAGTTGGTGACGCCACGAGCATCGGTGCGGGCGACGATCACGAAGTCGGGATCACGTCGAGCCGCCACGGCAGCGCGAATCTTCGCGGCCATTTCCTCAGGAGAAACAAGCGATTTCCCGGAAAGATGCCCGCACCGCTTGGGCATTTCCTGGTCTTCAAGGTGAACCCCGGCCACGCCAGCGGCCTCAAACATACGGATGGTACGCTCGACATTCAGAGCTTCGCCAAATCCCGTATCCGCATCGCAAAGCAGGGGAAGCGACGTGGCCTGGACCGTGAGCTGGGCCGCCGCAGCGAACTCGGTGAGCGTCAGCAATCCGATATCGGGAACGCCGTTTCCTGCGGAGAGTGCGCCGCCCGAAAGGTAAACGGCCTGGAAGCCGATCCGTTCGGCGAGCTTGGCGACCAGCGGGGAGAACACCCCGGGAAGCGGGATCGGCCCGGATTTCCAGGCCGCACGAAGTCGGGCACCTGGGGAACTTTCGAGGGAATTAGGCATCGTGACAACTTGATGAAATGAAGATTTGGTTGTTCCGCAGTGACGCTTTCCAACTGCCGCGTGCGGTGTCGAACCACTCACAAGACCACTCGAATACTGCGAATGATAGCTGTTTCCCGGGGCCAACGAAAGATTTTTCCAAAGAGAAGGAATCGCCGGAAGTCGTTGGATATCAACGCGCCGAGATGGATCAGGTTGGCTCATGGCGCGAGATGTGGAAGCCGATATCTTGACAGTAGGGATGAGCCGCTTAGAATCACTTGGTGCAATACCACCCCGCGAGGTGTGCATGATTACGAACCTGATTGATCTGTACGACTCGACGATTCCGCAGTTATGCGGATAGCCTTGCCGACTCAACCAATTGGGTGTCGGACGGGGCCAAACCAAATCGGTTTGGCCTTCGCATTTGATAGTGATCATGAGGCCGGCTTGCGGGGATTGGCGTTGCGCGTATAGCTCAGTTGGCTAGAGCGCGTCGCTGATAACGACGAGGTCCTTGGTTCAAATCCAAGTACGCGCACTCGGTTGGCGGCCGAAGCCTGCGAGTTGGGGGTGTAGCTCAATTGGTAGAGCACCTGCTTTGCAAGCAGGGGGTCAGGGGTTCGACTCCCCTCTCCTCCACACTAGGCGGCCCTCTGTTGAAAAGTTTCCAAACATTTCTGAACAAGGAATGCAAGGAAAAAGTGGAACGCGAGAAGAAAAATTTCGCGGGCCGGGTTGACAGAGGTATGCGACGCCACTAAGATTCTCGATACCAATGGACGCAACGCTAAGCCTGCAAAGGACTTAGAACGGACGGCCAAAGGTAAGTGAGAGTAACCTGTCCGAACAGGACGGGTGGAGTTGGGATAAGCGAAAGCGCGTCTCGCTCTTAATTCGATCTTTGACAACTTGGTGAGCACGAAGTTGCATCAGCAATTAAGTGTTGCGTATCTCGTGT
>Ga0335397_10002784_pt1 | contig 23714 bp, 21 predicted proteins | sample MAT04_FD_205740 | JGI IMG/M metagenome (GOLD analysis project Ga0335397, IMG submission 205740) | Freshwater microbial communities from Lake Fryxell liftoff mats and glacier meltwater in Antarctica - MAT-04 (spades assembly) (version 2) ... | reverse complement strand
TGCTTCTCAGGCGCCAGAACGCACTGGGCTACTCGGTAGGCGGGCGCCGCCGGTTCTGTTTCGTTGCGGACCGCTGTCCCTTGGCGGCGAGCCGACGGCGGTTCGAGCCCCGCGTCGGCGAGGTCGGCCGGCGCGGAGCGGCATCAGGGGCGAGTCCCGCGGCGACGAGGTCGGCTAGCTTGTCCAGGGCGATCTCGCGGTTGCGCAGCTGGGAGCGCTGCTCAGAGGCGCTCACGGTGACCACCCCGTCGACGAGGCGGTGCGCGAGACGGCCCAGGAGCAGCATCCGCTCGCTCTCGGAGAGCACCGCCGAGCCGACGATGTTCCAGAACAGTTCGACCCGGCTGTCCGAGGTGTTCACGTGCTGACCGCCCGGCCCGGACGACCGCGAGAACCGCCAGCCCAGTTCCGCCGCAGGAATCGTCAGCGACGGCGACACCTCGAGATCCATGACCAACGCTCCCTCGGCAGTGCGACAGCCTCGACGGCACTGAGCGTTGCGGCGAGGGTGCCGTCGAGTTTACTCATCGCCCGCGATTCCCGCCGACCAGGCCGATGGGCTTCGCGGACTCACTCCGCACAGCTCCCGCCCACCACGCCTCACTGGTTGCGAACTAGGGTCGAGGAATGACTGATTCTCTTCAGGACCACGCTCGAGTGACCAACACCAGCACGGCCATCGAGCACCATCGCGTGGTGATCATCGGTGGCGGCAACGCCGGGCTCTCGGTCGCCGGCCGCCTGCGCCGCTCCGGGGTCGATGACGTCGTGGTGGTCGAGCCGCGAGACCACCACCTGTACCAGCCCATGTTCTCGCACATCGCCGGTGGAACCGCGCGGGCCGGGATGGCCGTCCGGCCCCAGGCCTCGGTGATGCCGAGGGGCGTGCGGTGGATCCAGGACCGCGTCGTCGATGTCGTGCCGGAGGCCAGCACCGTGACCCTCGCGTCGGGCCGCCGGATCACCTTCGACCAGGTGGTGGTGTGCCCGGGAATCCAGAGGGACTGGGACCGCGTGCCGGGCCTCACCGAAGCGATGGCCTCGCCCGTTGGCGCGTCCAACTACGAGTTCGACCTCGCGAAGAAGGCCTCCCGGCTGCTGCGGGATGTCAGACAGGGCACCGTGGTCTTCACTCAGCCCGCCGGACCGGCGACCTGCGCGGGTGCCGCACAGAAGCCGATGTATCTTGCGTGCGACTACTGGCGGGCCACCGGGGTACTAAAGGACATCCGGGTGGTGATGCTCGTGCCCGACACAACCGTCTTCGGCATCCCCGCGATCGATCGCGAACTCGAGCGGAAGATCGCGCAGTATGGAATCGAGCTGAGGTGCGAGACCGAACTGCTCGAGGTGGATGCCGAGAATCGCACGGTCACCATCGGCCCCGCCGCCGGTGGTGAAACCGAGAGCCTGTCGTACGACGTGCTGCACGCGGTGCCGCCACAGTCGGCACCCGACTGGCTGGACGCCACCAGCCTGTCGGCGCCGGGCACTCCTGGCGGATTCGTTGACGTCGATCCACAGACCCTGCGCCACCTCAGGTACCCGAATGTCTGGGCACTCGGCGATGCCGCTGCAACCACGAACTCCAAGTCAGGCGGAGCCCTGCGCGAGCAGAGCCTCGTGTTGGCGAAGAATCTGGCGGCCGCGATCAACGGCGACGCGCCGGCGGAGACGTACAGCGGCTATTCCGTGTGCCCCTTCACCGTGTCACGGTCGACGATTGTCTTCGCCGAGTTCGACGACGAGTACCGCCAGAAGCCGACGGTTCCTTTCTGGAAGGGCCTTGCGCGGGAGCGGCGGCTCACTTGGGTTCTCGACCGCCACATTCTGCCCTGGGTCTACTGGCACCTGATTCTCAAGGGTCGCGCCTGATCGCACGAGCGAGGACAGCGGCTAGAACAGCGGCCAGGGCACCGCGGGCATGGCGCCGCGCGGGGCGGGGAACAGGCCCGTGGAGCGCAGCCGGTCGCAGCGTTCGGCGAGCGCCACGATTTCGCGACCGCTGAGCAGCCCGGCTAACGCATCGCCGAGCTCTCCGCCGAGGCGGGAGCGCACCCGGTCGATTCCGTCGAGCTCGTCGGCGGTAAGGGGTTCGCCCAGCCACCCCCAGAGCACGGTGCGCAGCTTGTGCTGTGCATGAAAGGTGATCCCGTGGTCGACTCCGTGGCGATGGCCGTCTGTCATCGCGAGCACGTGGGCGCCCTTGCGATCGGCGTTATTGACGACGATGTCGAACACCGCCATCCGACGCAGTGCCGCGGAGTCCTCGTGAATGAGGGACACCGCCCGGTCGCGCTCGTCGGTGCCGTCGAAGACGTGACGCCATCCCTCGTCGGGCACCTCGTCCACCGCCACCAGGTCGACAGCACTCTGATCGGGGTCCACATCCTGCCAGAGCTGCACCATCCCGCGGCCGAGCGGGCCCTCGCGCAGCCAAGTGCGGGGCACGACGTTCCAGCCGAACGACTCCGAGACCAGGTACGCCGCAAGCTCCCGGCTGGCGAGATTGCCGTCGGGGAAGTCCCAGAGCGGATGCTCGCCGGCGATGGGCTTGTACACGACCGGCACCCCGTCGAGCTGGGCGAGGAAAGTCGCGTTCGAGGCCGTCGTGATCCGACCGGTGAGCTCAAGCTCACCGTCGTCGGCGGTGGCCTCCGGCATCACCAGGGCGAGTCGGGGAGGGTACAGGCGTGCCCGTCCGCGTCCACTGGGTTCGCGCAGAGTGGGCAGAGCGGCCGGCCGGCCCCCACCACCTCTCGGGTGCGCTTCGCGAATGCCCGCGCGGTGCCGACGGGCATCCGCACCAGCAGCATTTCCGCCGGTTCCATGACCACCATCTCAGGATCGTCGTCATCGTCCAGCACGACCGGGTAGGCCTCGATCACCACCTGCGCTGTCGTGGGGTCCCAGCCCAGGCTCATCGCGCCGGCGCGGAATTCCTCCTCGACGGGCTGCTCGAGCGGGTCGTTGTCGACAAGCTCGATGGGGGTGTTGGTCGGGATGCTGAACGGGTTGCCGTCACCCGTCATCAACTGGTCGAGAATCTCGTCGATCTTCTCGGCGAGCAGGGCCGACTGCTGCTTCTCCAGACCGACGCTGACGATCCTCGCTCCGCTGCGCACCTGGAAGTAGAACGTGCGGGACCCGGGGGTGCCGACAGTGCCGACGATGACACGGTCGGGCCAGGAGAACTCATGGAGGATTGTGGGCATGCCGGTATTTTACGAGCGCGCGGGCTCGGGCGCCTGAGTGCCGGCCCCGCCACCGACCGGTGCGTCGTCCGCGGGGGCGCTGGCGACCAGCCAGGAAAGGTCGCCCGCCTCGGTGTTGGTGGCGTGCACGCTTGGGCGGCTGGTCCCGTAGCGCACGATCGAGACCGATGCGGGACCGACGTTGATGCGCTGGAACAGGTCAAGGTGCATGCCGAGCGCGTCGGCCAGAATCGACTTGATGATGTCGCCATGGCTCACCGCCACCCACACCGCTCCCGGCCCGTGCTCCGCCTCGAACGCCGCGTCGTGACGCCGGATCGCGGCCACCGATCGCGACTGCATCGCCGCCAGCGACTCGCCACCGGGGAACACCGCGGCTGACGGCTGCGCCTGCACCACCGACCACAGCGCCTCCTTGGCCAGCTCGCCGAGAGCTCGGCCCTGCCACTGCCCGTAGTCGCATTCGGTCAGGTCTTCCTCGACCGGGGTTGCCGGCGAGCCGGCCTGGTGGTCGAGGATGAGTTGTGACGTTTGCCGGCAGCGCTCGAGGGGGCTCGAGACCACACCGACCAGCGGCACCACGGCCAACCGTTCGCCCGTGAGGGCCGCTTGGGCGCGCCCGATCTCGTCGAGCAGCACCCCCGGGGTGCGCCCGGCCAGCGTGCCATCGGCATTCGCGGTGGTGCGCCCGTGCCGCACGAGGATTACTGTGGCCATGCCGACCAGCCTAGACACTCGGCCCGGTGACAAACCCGGGTAACGCAGGGAGAGACGATGAGCACCGACACCCAGTCGCCGAAACCACGCACCGCCGACACTCACGACCTGATCCGCGTGCAGGGCGCCCGCGTGAACAACCTCAAAGAGGTCACCGTCGAGATCCCGAAGCGCCGACTGACGGTGTTCACCGGCATCTCCGGATCGGGAAAGAGCTCGCTCGTGTTCGGCACGATCGCCGCGGAGTCGCAGCGGATGATCAACGAGACCTACAGCGCATTCCTGCAGGGCTTCATGCCGACGCTCGCCCGGCCCGATGTCGACGTGCTCGAAGGCCTGACGACGGCGATCATCGTCGACCAGGAGCGGATGGGCGCCAACGCACGCTCCACGGTCGGCACCGCAACCGACGCCAACGCGATGCTGCGCATCCTCTTCAGCCGGCTCGGGCAGCCGCGAATCGGCTCGCCCCAGGCCTTCTCCTTCAACGTCGCTTCGATCAGCGGGGCCGGAGCGGTCACCCTCGAGCGCGCCGGACAGACAGTGAAGGAACGGCGCAGCTTCAGCATCACCGGGGGCATGTGTCCGCGGTGCGAGGGCATGGGCAGGGTGAGCGACATCGACCTGTCCGCGCTGTACGACGACTCGAAGTCGCTGAACGAGGGCGCCCTGACCATTCCCGGCTACTCGATGGACGGTTGGTACGGCCGCATCTTCCGCGGCTGCGGCTGGTTCGACCCCGACAAGCCGATCCGCGACTTCACCAAGAAGGAGCTCCGGGACCTGCTCCACAAGGAGGCCACCAAGATCAAGGTCGAGGGGATCAACCTGACCTACCTGGGGCTGATCCCGCAGCTGCAGAAGTCGTTCCTGTCAAAAGACGTCGACGCGCTGCAGCCGCACATCCGCGCCTTCGTCGACCGTGCGGTCACCTTCGCCGCCTGCCCCGAGTGCGGGGGCACCCGACTCGGCGAGGGCGCCCGGTCGTCGCGGATCGCCGGGCTCAACATCGCAGATGCCTGCGCGATGCAGATCAGCGACCTCGCCGAGTGGGTGAGCGGACTCGAGGAAGCAACGGTCGCTCCGCTGCTCGCCGCACTGCGTCAGTCCCTCGACTCGTTCGTGGAGATCGGGCTGGGCTACCTCTCACTCGACCGCCCGACGGGCACGCTGTCCGGCGGGGAGGCCCAGCGCACCAAGATCATCCGCCACCTCGGCTCGTCCCTCACTGACGTCACCTACGTCTTCGACGAGCCCTCGATCGGCCTGCATCCGCATGACATCCAGCGCATGAACGAGCTTCTGCTGCTGCTGCGCGACAAGGGCAATACCGTGCTTGTGGTTGAACACAAGCCGGAGATGATCCAGATCGCCGACCACGTCATCGACCTCGGCCCCGGCGCCGGGGCCGCGGGCGGCACGATCTGCTTCGAGGGAACCGTCGATGGCCTGCGGGCCAGTGCCACCCTCACCGGTCGACACCTGCATGACCGGGTCGCCCTCAAGCCGGCTGTGCGCACGCCCACCGGTGCGCTCGAGATCCGAGGCGCCACAGAACACAACCTGCGAAACGTCGACGTCGACATTCCGCTCGGCATGCTGGTGGTGATCACGGGCGTTGCCGGTTCCGGCAAGAGCTCGCTCGTGCACGGATCGATCCCTCCCGGCGCGGGAGTGGTGTCGATCGATCAGGGCGCGATCCACGGCTCCCGGCGAAGCAACCCGGCGACCTACACGGGAATGCTTGAGCCGATCCGCAAGGCATTCGCGAAGGCCAACGGGGTGAAGCCGGCGTTGTTCAGCTCCAATTCCGAGGGTGCCTGCCCCAACTGCAACGGCGCAGGAGTGATCTACACCGACCTGGGGATGATGGCGGGCGTCGCCACCACGTGCGAGGTCTGCGAGGGGAGGCGGTTCGAGGCCTCAGTGCTGGAGTACCGGCTCGGCGGGCGGGACATCAGCGAGGTGCTGGCCATGTCGGTGACCGAGGCGCGGGAGTTCTTCGGCGCGGGCGACGCGCGCACCCCCGCCGCGCACGCCGTGCTGGACCGGCTCTCCGACGTGGGGCTCGGCTACCTCAGCCTCGGCCAGCCGCTCACGACGCTCTCCGGCGGTGAGCGCCAGCGGCTCAAGTTGGCCAGCCGGATGGGCGAGAGAGGCGGTACGTACGTGCTGGATGAGCCGACCACCGGCCTGCACCTCGCCGACGTCGAGAATCTGCTCGGCCTCCTCGACCGGCTCGTCGACTCCGGCAAATCCGTCATCGTTGTCGAGCATCACCAGGCGGTGATGGCGCACGCCGACTGGATCATCGATCTGGGGCCGGGCGCCGGGCACGATGGGGGTCGAATCGTCTTCGAGGGCACCCCCGCCGATCTGGTTGCCGCCCGATCGACGCTCACCGGGGAGCACCTCGCGACCTACGTTGGCGGCTGAGTGCGGAACAGCGGTCGCGCGCACACCATCGGTGATCCGTCGCGGGTCGCGCTCGGGCATGGGCGCTCTGGCATCTCCGCGCCCAGTACGGTCTAGTGGTCGCTGCCAGAGCGACCTGAACAGCCACAACTCCGGAGTCGGCGCCTTCAGGCGAACCCGAAAATCGGCGGCAGGGCGAGCACCACAACGGCGACCCAGGCCGCGAACACCGGCAGATACCCGGTCTGCCACCGCTCGATGCGGATGGCCTGCCCGCGCCCGGTCAGCAGGCGCAAAGTGAGCCACGCCGTGCCGGTGAGATTCACGAGCAGCACGAGGTTGAGCCCGAGCGCCGCCACCCGGTTGGCCGTGAACCCGAACTCGCCGACCCGCTCGAACATCGAGGCGAGAACCAGCACGTCGAGCGCGATCGCGGCGACGACGGCAACGAGCCGCACGGCATCCATCGCACCTGCGCCCCTCGCGCCGTCCCGAGCGGAGATGCCGTAGACGACGAGGCCGAGCACGACCAACAGGAGCAGGTCGAACACGAACAGCAGGTCGCGGTCAAACTCCCGCCCGCTGCCGACGACACCGTAGACGACCGCGGACCCCAGCAGCATCACGGCAAACAGCGGCGTGAAGATCGCGGTGAGCACGGGGGCGAGGTTCTCGATCACGCTCTTTTTCTCCTCCACGAGCCAGGCCGCGACGACGACTGCACCGGCCGCGCCCGATGGGAGAACCCAGGTGATCACCTGCACCACCGCGCCGGGAGCGATCGGGGTGAGCACGGCGATCGTCAGCCCGACCAGCACGCCGCCGCCGAGAGCGATGAGCGCGTAGTAGATCGCCCACTCGCCGGTGAAGCGGATGAAGTCCATGCGCCGGGCGGATGCTCGGATGTCGCCGCCCATGTAGGCGGCACCGACGACGAACCACAGCGCGACGGGCAGGTGAATGGCGACGAGCGCCTCGGTGCTCGCGCCGTCTGCGAACGGGAAGAGATTCACAGCGAGCGCGAGCGCTCCGACGACGGTGACGGCGACGAGCGCCCGGCGTCCGGGCATCCGTCTGACGAGGGCAAAATATGCCGCGAGCACCGGGAGCACGAACAGGCTGACGTCGCGGACGAACCACGCTTCACTCGCACCGGGCATGGCGGTCAGCATCCGCGCGAGCTGGACCAGCACCGCGGTGCTGGCAGCAAAGGCGAGCATCGTTACGATCGAACGGAGCCGCCCGTCGTTGGGGCGCGGTATGGCGAGCTGTTTCCACAGCCGGTCGCCGTGCTCTCGCGCGAACTCTGCGGTGATCTGGTGCACCTCGCCGAGCCGTTTGACGGCGATGAGAAACGCCTCGTCGCCGGTCAGGCCCACGGCCTCAAGGTCGGAGATCTGCTCCCGCAGGTGTCCCTCCAGTTCGTCGGCGTCGGTGTCGGCGACCGCGCCGCCGCGCAGGACCGCCGCGCGCCACTCGCTGATCCGGGTCTCGACAATGGTCACGGTCATGCCCCGGCCGGTGAGGCGGTCTGGCCCCAGAGGGCGCCGAGGGTGCGGTTCGCGGTCGCCCACTGCGTGCGCTGTTCGACAAGCTGGGCGCGGCCGGCCTCGGTGATCTCGTAGTAGCGCCGCCGTCTGCCCTCCGGGGACGCTCCCCACTCAGCGCCGATATACCCCAGTCGCTCCAGGCGGTGCAGGAGGGGGTAGAGCATGCCGTCGGTCCATTCGACGTCGCCCCCCGAAAGCTCGCGCACGCGTTTGAGGATGGCATAGCCATAACTCGTGCCCTCCACGAGGATGGCAAGCACGAGCGGGGTCGCCATCGCAGCAACCAGATCCTTGTCGATGTTCACGGTGCCACGTTATACCTTGTAGCTCTAGGTACCTAGGGGTTCTACGCATAAAACATTTTCAGGGAATGTCGGCGCACCCTAGTCCGCACCGCGACGTCCGTCAATTTGTGCTGCAGCCACCCTTTACACCTAGCCACACTAGGCGTAGCATCACTGGGTATGAATAGCGAAGCGCTCAAGGGTCACCTCGACCTGTTGGTGCTGTCTGTCCTTGTCGACGGACCGCTACACGGCTACGCCCTGATCGAAGAGCTGCGCAGCCGCAGCGGCGAGGTGTTCAACCTCGCCGAAGGCACGGTCTATCCCGTCCTCCACCGTCTCGAACTCGCCGGATCCCTCGAAAGCGAGTGGACCGTTGTAGCCGGCCGCCGACGCCGCTCCTACCGGCTCACCGATACCGGAACCGCGCGGCTGCAGCAGCAGCGCGAGATCTGGAACACCTTCTCCTCAACCGTCAATTCCGTGCTCCGGAGCCGACCATGGCCGACTACTTCTTAATCACACGCTACATTTTCGTCTTCGACGAAGCCGTTCACACGCGGTCGGACGCAGCCGACCTGAGCGATGAGCTGCGCGACCACCTCATCGAGGCAACCGACCGGCTGCGCAGATCCGGACTCGATCTCGAGACGGCGCAGCGCACCTCCCTCACCCGATTGGGCGACCCCGCCCTGATAGCCAGAATGATCACAGCCGTACCGGCGAAAGGATCCATCATGTACGCGTTCTTCACGCGCGGCACCGACTTCTTCACGTTGGCGGCCGCCGTGCTCTGGGTCGCCTCCGCGGCCGCGATTCCGTTGACCCAACCCGGCATCTTGCCCGCCTGGAACCCGAATACCTACACGATCACGATTCTCTTCATCGCGGGAGCCCTCGTGGCGTCCTCCCTCGCGCTTCTCGCGGTGCATATTCGCCTTGCCGGGAGGCTGGACCCTCTAGCTGTTACGGTTTCGGTCATTCTCGCGCTGGCCGTCATCAGTAGTCTGATCGCCGGATGGTTCTTCGCAAGTTGGCTGATTCTTTTGATGATGGCGACAGCCATGACCTTGTCGCGGGCGTGGGACACACCGGTCGGCACAGGAGTTGCCGCCCGCATCCTGCTCATTGCATGGCCGCTGATCGCGCTCGTGACGCTCATCGGCTACCTGGCAATGACCAGCTTCGGCCTCGGGGATCCGTCTCCAAACGCCGACCTTTACGTCGCGATCGCGCTCGCTATATTGTGCCTCGTCTATTCGGCCGGGATGCTGGCGCTGAGACCGCGTCTGCGCACGGCAACACCGACCGACATCAGCCGAGGCCCGCTGATCGCCGCGTGACACCGTCCTAGCTTCGGTCAACATCCGCAGAGGGCAATGGCACCAATTCCGGTCGCATGTCCACAATCGCTCCTTCGTGCTTCACCTGCTCGAACGCCAAGCATGGCACCGTGGCCCCCTCGTCACGCCCCGCCATCGCTGGCCAATTTGCGCAGCAGCGCCACCAGCTGGGTCTGCTCCTGCCGAGAAAGGGACTGCAGCTCTCTCGCTTCGCTCTCGACGAGCGCACTCATCGCAGAGTCCACGCGTTCGGCGCCCTCTTGGGTGAGACTCGCCAGGTTGCTCCTGCCGTCGCGCGGATTGCCCTTGCGCATCACGAGACCGCGCACGGCCAGATTCTCGAGCCGATTCGACATCGCCGCACTCCCGATCATGGTCGCGTGCACGAGCTCGGCCGGGCTCATCTCGTGGGGCGGCGCGGCGCGGCGCAAAGCGGCGAGCACGTCGAACTCCCAGACGCTCAGGCCCGCGCTCTGGAAGGCGTCGCGGCGCACCCCGGTGAGCTTGTGCGCGACCCGCCGCAACCTGGACATCACGTCGAGGGGCGAGAAATCCACGTCGGGCAGGCGGTCTGCCCATGCCGTGATCAGCAGGTCGACCTCGTCGTCATCACTGCTGGGCATGCTGGTCCCTCGACTCCCCGTCCATTCCCTCACGTTACCGCTGGTCAGCGGCGACCGGACGAGCGGGGCGTCATAGGTGGTGCCGTCGCTCGAGCGCCGAGCCCTCGACGTCGACATTCGGCATGATCGTGTCGAGCCAGCGGGGAAGCCACCACGCCGACGCGCCCAGCAGGTGCATAAGCGCGGGGATGAGCAGCATCCGCACCACGAACGCATCGACGAGCACCCCGAACGCGAGCCCGAAACCCATCGAGCGGATGATCTGCGAGTCCGAGAAGATGAAGCCGCCGAAGACCGACACCATGATGAGTGCGGCCGCGATCACCACCGATCGCCCGGCGCGGAATCCGCGGGCGACCGCGAGGCGGGCCGACGCTCCGTGCACGTAGGCCTCCCGCATACCGGATCCGAGGAACAGTTGGTAGTCCATCGCCAGCCCGAACAGGATGCCGACGAGAATCACCGGCAGGAAGCTCAGGATCGGTCCGGTGGCAACGCCGAGCACGTCGGCAAACCAGCCCCACTGGAAGACCGCGACGGTGGCTCCGTAGGTGGCGAACAGCGACAGGATGAACCCGCCCGTGGCGATGAGCGGCACCAGGATCGAGCGGAACACGAGGATCATGATGAGTAGCGACAGGCCGACGACGACCGCGATGTAAACCGGAAGCACATCGGAGAGATTCTCGGAGATGTCGATGTTGATGGCCGCCTGCCCCGCGACCCCGAGCTCGATTCCGTCGCCGATGGGCGGCAGGGAGCGGATGTCTCGCACGAGCTGCTCCGTCGACACGCTGTTCGGGCCTTCCGCCGGCACGACCTGGAATGCCGCGAGCGTACCCGCGTCGGAGACGGCGATCGGGGCGACCGCGACGACGTCGTCCAGCACGGCGAGGGTGCGCGCCACGTCGGCCTGCGCCTCGAGCAGGCCGGCATCGTCGAGGGCATCCGGCAGGTCGGCCGTGACGAGGAGCGGGCCGTTCGCGCCAGCACCGAAGGCCTCCTCGGTTGTCGTGAATGCTCTGAACGACGCTGACTCCTCGGGCTCGGATGACCCGTCGGGCAGGCCGACGCGCATCGAGAGCGCCGGGATGGCGACGACAAGGAGCACGATGGCGGTCACGAGCACGGTGACGATGGCGCGCCAGGTGGACATTGGCGTCGACTTCATGTCTTCGTGGTGCTCCTCGCCGACGCGCGCGCGGGCACGACGGCCCAGTACCCGCGGACCGACGAGGCCGAGAATCGCGGGGGTGAGGCTGATCGAGATGAGCACGGCGATCAGCACGGCGAGGGCGCCGACGGTGCCCATGAGACCGAGAAACGGCACGCCCGTGATGTTCAGAGCGAGCAGGGCGACGATGACTGTGGTGCCGGCGAAGACAACCGCGTTGCCGGCGGTGCCGTTCGCGAGTCCGATCGATTCGCGAACCTCTGCCCCCTGGAGTAGCTGCCTGCGGTGCCGGTTGATGACAAAGAGGGAGTAGTCGATGCCGACCGCGAGGCCGAGCATGATGGCGAGCACCGGCGTGACCGAGGCCATCTGCACCACACCGGAGAAGGCGAGCGCGGCCAGAGCGGAGATCGCGACGCCGACAAGCGCCGTGACGAGCGGAAGTGACGCGGCGAGCACCGATCCGAGCATGACGAGCAGGATGACGGCGGCGACGGCGACGCCGACGACCTCTCCGATGCCGAAGATCTTCGGCACACCCTGCGCCAGGTCGGTGGAGAACGAGACCTCGACCCCGTCGATCGGTTCGGATTCGAAGTGCGCGATGACGGCGTTCTTCGTCTCATCCGACAGCTCCAGCCGCGGCTGGGTGAATGCGACGTTGACGAGGGCGGCCTGGCCGTCCTCCGACACGATGTGGATCTCGTCGGCGAGCGCGACGAGCTCGGAGCCGAGCTCGAGCTGCTCCGCCTGCTGGTCGAGTTCCGCGCGCGAGGCGTCGAGGGTGGCCTGCTGCTCGTCGAGCTGCTGTGTGCCGGCGTCGAATTGCGCCTGCGACCCCTCGAGCTGCGCGCGCGCCGCATCGAGGTCCGCCTGCCCGGCATCGAGCTGGGCACGCCCGCCCTCGACTTGGGCCTGCCCGCCAGCCAATTCCTGCGACTGGTCGGACCGCTGCTGCTCCGCCTCGAACGGGTCGATGATGTCAGCGACGTCCGGCAGGCCGGTGCCGTCAGCGACGAGCGCGCTGATCTCCGACTGCTGGTCCGTGGTGAGCTCCGAGCCATCGGTCGTCTCGAAGACCACGGTGCCGGATGCGCCGGCCAAGTCGGGAAGCTGCTCCTGGAGTTCTTCGATCACCTCTCCGGAGGCGGTGCCGGGAACGTCGAAGCTCGAGGTGAGGCCCGTGAATCCCACGGCGAACCCGACTCCCGCGACGACGAGCACGAGGGTCCACGCCACGACGACCGTCCACGCCCGCCTCGCTGCGAGCTTGCCCAGACGGTAGAGCAGTTCGGCCATGTGTGTGTCTCCTCGGAACGTGGTCCGTCAAGACTACGGATGCAGACGGGCGCCTCGAAGCTGCGGGGCCCTCGACCCGTGCATCCGTGCATCCGTGCATCCGTGCATCGGTGCGCCGACCCCCTACCCCTCGCTGCCGCCGCGTCCTACAGTGAGCGCGTGCGGCGAATCGAAATGGCGGGCACCCACGTGCTCACGGGAGACGACATCGCGGAGGCGGTCGTCGACTACGCAACCGCCCTGTGCGCTGCGGGAAAGACCGACGAGCTGTGGATACCCACGATCGATCTTCGGGGGGTGGAGTCGCGCGCACGAGTCACGCTCGGGGGGAGCGTGCCCTTCCTCATCCCCGTAGACACCACAGCTGTCGGGCCGTCGAACTACGCACTCGTGAGGCGCCTCCACGACCAGGCTGCCGCTTTGTCCCCCGACGATTCCGAGACTGACCCGCTGGACGACGACGATGTTGCGCGGGGCTACGACGAGGTCGCTGACCTCCTCTGAACTCCCGGTTGCCTAGAACCCTTCCGCGAGCCGCGGAAGGTACGGGGCAGCGAGCAGGTCGAGCTCCTCACTGGTCAATACGAGGCCGATCGACGCGACGGCATCCTCGAGGTGCTGCGGCGTGGTGGCTCCGACGATCGGAGCCGTCACCGCCTTCTGCTGGCGTACCCAGGCGAGGGCGACTTGGGCTCGAGAGACCCCGCGCGTGCCGGCGACTGCCGCCACGGCATCCGCGATCGCGCGATCGCCCTCCTCGTGCTGCCTATACAGGGTGCGACCGAACTCGTCGGTCTCGCTGCGGGCGGTGTTCTCGTCCCAGTCGCGGGTGAGCTTGCCGCGGGCCAGCGGGCTCCATGGGAGCACACCGACGCCCTGGTCGAGGCAGAACGGGTGCATCTCCCGCTCCTCCTCCCGGTTGATCAGGTTGTACTGGTCCTGCATCGACACGAACCGGGTCCACCCGCCGAGGTCGGCCGTGTACTGGGCCTTAGCGAACTGCCAGGCCCACATCGATGAGGCCCCGACGTAGCGGGCCTTGCCCGCCTTGACCACGTCGTGGAGCGCCTCCATCGTCTCCTCGATCGGCACCTCCGGGTCCCATCGGTGGATCTGGTAGAGGTCGACGTAGTCGGTGCCGAGCCGCCGAAGGCTGGCGTCGATTTCGGTCATGATCGCCCCACGGGACAGCCCGGCACCGCCGGGCCCGGGGCGCATCCGTCCGTGCACCTTCGTCGCGATCACGACCTCGTCGCGCGAGGCGTAGTCGGCGAGCGCCCGGCCGACGATCTCCTCGCTGCTGCCGTCGGAGTAGACGTTCGCGGTGTCGAAGGTTGTAATACCGGCCTCGAGCGCCTGCATGATGAAGGGGCGGCTCTGCTCCTCGGTCATGGTCCAGGCGTGACCGCCACGCTCCGGTTCGCCGTAGCTCATGCAGCCGAGTACGACGGCAGAGATTTCGAGGCCGGAGTTACCGAGGCGCAGGTATTTCATGGATTCAGCCTTTCGATCGCGGTGTCGGGCACCATTCCCGACGAGCCCATCATTTTGACGACGGTGATCTCGACGACGACGCGCCTCGGATTCACCCGCGGCTGGCGGTATCGGCCGGCGTAGAGCTCCACGGCCCGGACGACGGCCTCAGGGTCGCGGTTGATGCGCGCGGTGCCGGCGAAGGAGATCCAGCGACGCCCGTCGACCTGGGCGACGGATGCCTCCCCGCCGCGCTCGACGTTGCGCACCTTCTGGGTTGAATCGGAGGTGATGATGCGCACGAGCCCGTCCGCGAGGGTGAATCCGACCGGGACAGAGTGGATTCCGCCGTGCACCCCGAAAGTCGAAAGGATGGCAAGGTGGCGCTCCTCGAGGAAGCGCGTCGCGTCGTCGGTCTGGTCGGTGTCCATCCGCTCCAATCTATCGCCGATGGGCTGCGTGCCTCCCGCTGAACGCCTCACCGCACGGGCTGGACCGCGGCATCTGGCAGTGCGATTTTCGGAGGCGATCATGCGGCACACCCTGCAAAGGACACAGCCATGTCCGGCACAACGGAAGCCTTCAGCTCGTTCTCGGTCGACGATGACGAGCTGCCCGGCATGCCCCGAACGACGCGGAGGGAGTCATGCACGATGAGAACGGTGAGGCTGAGATCGCCTGGTTCTCGGACCCAGCGGGCGATGTGCTCGCGGTGGTCTCGTCGGCGATGCCCGGCTGAGCGCTTACTCCTCGGCGGCCGCCCCCGCGAGGAATCCGTTGTATTCGTGGTCGAAGACCATGCTCGTGCGGGTCGACGCCACGGCGGGATGCACCGAGAGGTGCTGGAGCACGAACTCGCGCACCTCGGCCGAGTTGCGCACGGCGAGATGGATGATGAAGTCCTCGGCGCCACTGAGGAAGAACACCTGCACGACGCCGGGCAGGGCGCGCACCTCCGTCTGGAAGCTCGACATGAGGTGCCGCTGGCCCGCCCGGATGCCGATGCTGATCAGCGCCTGCAGATCGAGACCGAGTGCGGCCGGGTCGAGTTCGGTCGTGAATCGGCTCACGACGCCGCGCGCGACGAGCGACCGAACCCGAGCGATGCAGGTGGACTCGGCGATGCCGGCGGCGGCGGCGAGCTGGATGTTCGACGCCCGCGAGTTCTGCTGCAGGAGGTCGATGATGACCCGGTCGACATCGTCAAGCTGACGGGTCTGAGGATTCTGCGGAGCACCCATCCCTCGCCCTCGCCTTTCTCGCAGATATGACTTACTGATGGGCCAAAAGTACCGTGAAATTCGGTGACTTCCTATAGACACCGCGAGATCTGCACAATTGGTACACCAATCAATCGACACGGCACGGAGCGGAGCGGCATCATGCGCGTAGGGATCCCCAGCGAGATCAAGAACAACGAGAACCGGGTCGCCGTCACGCCGGCGGGCGTGTACGAACTCACCCGCCGCGGCCACGACGTGCTCATCCAGTCGGATGCCGGGGTCGGCTCGGGCTTCGACAATGCCGCCTACGAGGCCGCGGGCGCCACCATTGCGACGACCGCCGCCGAGGTCTGGGCCGCGGCCGAGCTTCTGCTCAAGGTCAAGGAGCCCATCGCATCCGAGTACCCGCTGATGCGCCAGGGACAGGTGCTGTTCACCTACCTGCACCTTGCCGCCTCGCGGGCCTGCACCGACGCGCTCATCGCCTCCGGCACGACCGCGATCGCCTACGAGACTGTGCAACTGCCCGACCGTAGTCTGCCGCTGCTCTCCCCGATGAGCGAGGTCGCCGGACGCCTGGCCGCGCAGGTCGGCGCGTACCACCTGATGAGCGCCGTCGGCGGCCAGGGAATCCTGATGGGCGGCGTGCCCGGCACGCCGAAGGCCAAGGTCGTCGTCATCGGTGGCGGCGTCGCCGGCGAGCATGCCGCCGCGAACGCGCTCGGCATGGGAGCCGACGTGACCATCATCGACCTGTCACTCCCGCGCCTTCGCCAGCTCGAGGTGCGATTCGCCGGGCAGGTGCAGACCCGCCCGTCGACCTCCTACGAGATCGCCGCGCAGGTGCGCGAGGCCGACCTCGTGATCGGCTCTGTGCTCATTCCCGGTGCGCAGGCCCCGAAGCTCGTCACCGACGCCATGGTGGCCGAGATGAAGCCGGGCTCCGTGCTCGTCGACATCGCGATCGACCAGGGCGGATGCTTCGAGGGCTCGCGCCCGACGACGCACGACGATCCGACGTTCGCGGTGCACAACAGCATCTACTACTGCGTCGCGAACATGCCCGGAGCGGTGTCGGCGACCTCGACCCGTGCGCTGACCAACGCCACACTCCCCTATGTGCTCGCACTCGCCGACAAGGGCTGGGAGCTCGCCATCGCGGAGGACGCGGCGCTCGCCAAAGGGCTCAACGTGCACGCCGGTCATGTCACCAACCCGCAGGTCGCCGCCGCCCTCGGGCTCGAGGTCGCCGCCTCGTAGGCTGGTGCGCGGCGTTGTGCTCCTGCGCGACCGAGCACGTAGCGGGCGGTCAGCGGCCGATCTCGGAGCGGACTGCGAACAGCTCCGGGAAAAAGGTGAGGCTCAAGGCCCGCTGCAGGAATTCCACTCCGGAAGATCCGCCGGTGCCCATCTTCGTGCCGATCGTGCGACCCACCGTCTTGAGGTGCCGGAACCGCCAGAACTGGAAGTTGTCCTCGAGGTCGACGAACTCCTCGCACGCCTCGTAGGCCTCCCAGTTCTCGCTCGCGTTCTCGTAGATCCGCTTGAAGACCGGAACGAGTTCCGACGTGAACGTGTGCGCCTTCCTGACATCCCTATTCAGGATCGAGTCGGGCACGGCATGGCCGGCCCGGCTGAGGTAGCGCAGCAGCTCGTCGTAGAGACTCGGCTCGTCGAGCAGGTCGCTGAGCACCTGGCGCGACGCCGGATCGCTGTCGAAAACCGAGAGCATCTTCTCGTTCTTGTTACCGAAGATGAACTCGACAGCCCGATACTGGTGCGACTGGAATCCGGACGAGCTCGCCAGCGCATCGCGGAACTCGGAGTATTCGGAGGGCGTGAGCGTGGCGAGCACGGACCACTGCTGCGTCATCACCTCCTGAATGTGCTTGACGCGGGCGATCCGTTTAAGGGCCGTGCGGATGTCGTCGGCCCGGAGCAGGTCGCGGGCCGAGCGCAGCTCGTGCAGCAGCAGCTTGATCCAGAGCTCGCTCGTCTGGTGCTGGATGATGAACAGCAGCTCGTCGTGGTGGGCGGGCGAGCTCTGCGGTCGCTGGATGCTCAGCAACTCGTCCAGGGCGAGGTAGGAACCATAGTTCATTCTCTGGGAGAAGTCGGTGACGATCCCCGGCTCGAGTGGTCTCGTGTTGTCGTCGATGCTCACCTCGCCGAACCTATCAAGATTCCAGCCGGATGCGGGCTCCCGCTGGGGTCCAACTCCCACCGCGCGCGGGTTATGGTCGAAGTATGACCGGCGCCGACCTTCCCCAGCCCCCCGGTGCACTGCTCGATACCCGCAACCGCCCGCTGCACGACCTCCGCATCTCGGTCACCGACCGGTGCAACTTTCGTTGCGTCTACTGCATGCCCAAAGAGGTCTTCGGCAAGGACTACGCGTTCATGGAACGCGACGAGCTGCTGAGCTTCGAGGAGATGACGCGCCTGGCGCGAGTTTCGGTCGCCCACGGTGTCGAGAAGATCCGGCTTACTGGCGGCGAACCGCTGCTGCGCAAGGGACTCGAGGAGCTCGTCGGTATGCTCGCCGAGCTGCGCACCCCGGACGGGCGCGAGATCGACATCGCCCTCACGACCAACGGGTCCGCCCTTGCCCACAAGGCGCAGGCCCTCAAGGACGCCGGCCTTAAGCGCGTGACCGTCTCGCTCGACTCGCTCGACGACGCGACCTTTCAGGCGATGAATGATGTCAAATTTCCGGTCGCGAAGGTACTCAAAGGCATCGACATCGCGCACGAGGTCGGGCTCGGTCCGATCAAAATCAACATGGTCATGAAGCGGGGCCAGAATGACCACGACATCGTCGCGATGGCCCGGCACTTCAAGGGGACCCCCTATATCCTGCGCTTCATCGAGTTCATGGACGTCGGCAGCAGCAACGGCTGGGAGATGAGCGGCGTCGTGCCGTCCGCCGAAGTCATCAGTCGCATCCACGCCGAACTCCCCCTCGAGGAGATCGCGCCGAACTACAACGGCGAGACCTCGTCGCGCTGGCGCTACATCGACGGCGGCGGCGAGATCGGCGTCATCTCGAGCGTCACCCAGTCGTTCTGCCACTCCTGCTCTCGCGCGCGCGTCTCGACCGACGGCAAGCTCTTCACCTGCCTGTTCGCGACCGAGGGCCACGACCTGCGGGCCCTCATGCGCGGCGGATGCTCCGACGACGAGCTCTCCGGCGCGATGGCCGCCATCTGGCGACAGCGCACCGACAACTACTCGGAGCGGCGCGGCTCCGCGACCGGCGGCCTCCGGGCATCCGGCAAGAAGCGAATCGAAATGTCGTACATCGGCGGCTGACGCCCGAGTCGTCAGGTGCCGCAAAATTCCATGTGGAGCGAATGCCCCGAACCCAGCAACGCCCCCGCATCCGATCGATGCAGGGGCGCCGCTGGTTTCATTTCGGTGCGGCGTACTACTTCGTCGTGGCGGTCGTCGTGAGCCAGGGGCCGGTGCCGACGTCGCTCACCGCCGCGATTCGAACTATGTACTGGGTCGTGCGGGAGAGCCCGGTGACCTTTGTGCCCGTCTCCGTGCTGACCCCTTCGCCGAAGGTGCTCCAGTTCACACCGTCGGTTGACGTCTCGATCAGGTAGTCCGTGATCGCGAGGCCTCCGTCGGTGATGGGCACCGTCCACGAGACCAGCAGGGACTTGCGGTTCGCCGTGACGACCGCGCCGCGGGGTATGGCGGGAGGCGAGAAGGTGCTCGCCGCGACCGGCCGGGCAAACTCGCCCAGCCCGGCGGCGGATGCCGCCTGCACCCGCACGTGGTACTCGGTGCCGGGAACGAGCATCCGGATCTGGGCGCCCGTCGTGGCCGTGACCGCGTCGTACACCTGCGTCCACTCCGGCGCACCGGGCACCCGGTACTCGAGGCGATAGTCGGTGATCGGGTTGCTCCCGATCTCGAGCGGTGCGTCCCAGACCACGTTGATCGTGGTGCCGTCCACAGGGGCCAGCATCACCTCGCCGGGGCTTCCGGGCACGACGACCTTGGGCTCGGGTGCCGGGGCCGGGGCCGGATCAGGGGCCGGGTCAGGCTCCGGGGACGGTTCGGGCTCGGGGGCCGGGTCGGTTCCCGGGGCACCGAGGGTGAGCCCGGCGAAGGGGGCCTTCACAACCGAGGTCGCGAGGTCGACCGTGGTCTCCGCGTTGCCGAGCACGCTCCACAGCTCGACCTTCATCGAACCGTCGACGAGGGCTCCCAGGTCGCCGCCGACCTCGGCGATTCCGCGGTCGGCGGTGTAACGCTCATAGCCGGGCACCGGGTCGGTCGGGAAGTAGTTGTACGTCTCGATCCGGTCATAGGTGCCGTCACCGGTCAGGTCGTAGGAGACCCTGATTCGCGTGGCGACTCCGACTCCACGTGTGTCAACACCGATGTCGAAAGCGGTGCGACTGCCAGCGAACCTGCCGTTCAGGTGCTCCGCCGTGAGGACGAGCCCCGCCGACGCGTCGCCGACAGCATCCATTCCGGTGCGCGGTGCGAGCGTCGCTGTTGTTGCCGCACCCGGTTCGGCGAGGAGCGACCCGGTGGCGCCGAGGAAGAACGTGGCCGTGGCGGCTGCCGGAGGAGTTCCCGGATCGGTCGGATCGGTCGGCCCCGTCGGATCGGTCGGCTCTACTGCTCTACTGGGCGCTCCACCGCCGCTCCAGACCTGGGCACCCGACGTCACCGTCCGTCCCACCGGGACATCGAGCACGGTGCCATCCGAGAAGGTCACCGAGATCGGCGCCTGCGTGATGTTGCTCGCGACGTAGGTCCTGGCGCCGTCCTTACTGAACACCGCGGCTATCGGGTCGTCGGCGTGGATGCTGGAATCGAGGGTTCCGAGGGTCGCAAGGTTCGCGATCCAGTGGTAGGTGTGAGCGCGGCTCTCGCCTTCCTCCTCGCGATACTCGCGGTCGCTGTCGAGCTTCGCAAGCGCAGCGGTGCCGTCTCCGAGAGCGAGGTACGACCAGAGGATGTCCTGCCAGACGTCGGGGTTGCCGCCGTTGACGGCGACCATCTCGTTGTAGTTCTCCACGACGTCGGTCGGGCGCAAGCCCAGGTACAGGTGTCCGCCGGTGATCGGGAGGGTGTTGATGCCTTGGACCATCTCCGCTTGGGCGCTGAACCACGTGGAATACGTGCCGCCGTCGCCCCAGATCATGCCCGCGGTACTGTGCCCGAACGCATCCGGCATCGCGCCCGACCCATCGAACCAGTACTGCTGGATCGCGGCGGTCTGCGTGGCGTAGAGGTAGATTCCCGCATCGCGCGTGGCGGTGTCGCCGGTGGCGGTGCCCCACTGGATCAGTCCGTTGGCGAAGTTCTGGCCCTCGGAGCTCGACTCCTGGTTGTTGCCGGCACCGAACGCGCCGTGACCGGATGCCCAGTCGTGGCCCGCATAGATGTCGAAGTCGCGCAGGTAGGGGTAGCGGGTGTCAGTTCGGTCGAAGTTGTTCGCGTCGGCGATCAGTTCATCGATCATGCCGCCGTATGCCGAGCGTGCCGCCCACTCCGGTTCGAAGCGCGCCAGCGTTGCGGCGGCGACGACGAAGTACCCGTAGTGGAAGTGATGGTCGTTGAGCTCCTTGTCCGATCCATACGACGCCGGGAACCCGACGAGGGTGCCCCAGTTGGCGTTGTATGCGAACAGCTGCCCGGTCTCGCCAGGCGAGGCGGTGAACCAGTCGGTGAGCGTGGCCTTCATCTGGGCGAGCGCCGCGTCGCGCACCGCGGTGCGGCCGAGCTGGTCGGCGATCTCCACGATCCGGGCGGCGCGGCCCAGCGCCTTGCCTGTCCAGTAAGTGTCGTCGTTGTCGATGCTCATCGGGTCTGCAGCGACCTGGTCGAGAAGCGCGTCCAGGCGGGCGTTGGCGTCACCCCCGCCGGTGGCGACGGCGGGGAGCTCTGGCAGCACGCCCGTAAACGGGGTGGACGTCGTGAACGACGTGGCGCCGACGAGCGTCGTCATCGCTCCGCGAGGGGAGACGTAAGTGCGGTCGAGAGTCGCGCCCGCCGACGGTCCGTCGCCGGTGACGCCGTCGAGGTAGACGCTCTGGTGCGGATAGAGCGACAGGACGGTGCCGGAGTTGGTTCCCTCGAGCACCTCGGTCTCGGCCGTGTAGGTGGTCTCAACCATGCTCTCTGCCTCGTTGTAGACGAAATCGGCGCGGGTTCCGGTGACCTTGGCGTACGCGTAGGGCGTGTAGTCATCGGCGATCGCGGCGCGAGCAGCATCCGAGTCCGTGGGGGTGGTCGGCAGCGCGGCGACGGAGAGGTAGCCCTTGCCATCGAGGGTGTTCCTGAGCGTGCTGCCGGTGACGGTCCATGCGGCGCCAGTCGGAGCGAAGGCGACGTAGTCGGCGCCGCCGGAGCTGAAGCCGATGCGCTCGGCATCGTTGAGCCAGACGCGGAGGTCGGCTCCGGCCGTGACGACGGCGTCGCCGCCGCTGATGTCGTACCAGCCGAAGGGAAGGCCGTGACCGATCGTCGCCGTCATCGACCGGGTGCCGTCGCTCCACGACGGGGTCACGGTCCAGTCGGTCCAGTCCGCGACCTCGACGACGGGGGCGATGAGCCCGGCGACGCCGACGAGGACATCCTGCGCGTAGACGTAGTGAAACTCTCCGATGCCGCCGGGCGTGCCGCTCATGGTCGGTGTCGTGGTGTTCGACAGGCCCAGGCCGGCAGCCTGCGGAAGATAGGAGAGGGGGTGCGCGTGCAGCGGCTCGCTGCCGACACAGTTGTACTTCTTGAACAGGAGCGACGACCACCAGTCGTTGGTGGGGACGGCGCCGGCGGGGGCGGAATCCGTGACGTAGGCACGGGCATCCGTCGCGAGCGGCGCGCAGCCCTCGGGGGCGGGGCCGACGGCGTTCGTGGTGTAGCTGCCGGTTCCGACCGGAAGGGTTTCGGCGTGGGCGGTGCCGGTCGCGGTGAAGCCGCCGAGCATAACGGCGGCGGCAGTGAGGACTGCAATGCCGCGTGTTCGTGCCCTGCTCGAGTCTCCCCTCCCCCGGCGCTCCGCTGGTCCGTGGGCGTGGTCGTAGATGCTCATGTGCTTCCCCCTGGTCCCCGGTCCGCCTCGTTGCGCAACCGGCGAGCGCTCGTGCTCTACCCCCGCTGGCAAGACATCTGAGAGCGCTCGAAAGCACCATATGACAACGGCGCAACAAAAAACAAGGGTGATTTGAGAGCGCTCCCACAACCGTTATCTGGCGTGACTTCGTCGCCGCGCCGGTCCCACCCAGCCCGGAGGGGGAGAATGGGAGATGTCAGGGGACGAGTGGGAGCGAAATGACCAGAATCACGGCCAGGCGCAAGGTCATCCGGGTGAAGTTGGGCGAATCGTCGGTGATGCGCGACGACGTGCTCGCCGTCGAGGAACCCCTCGAGATGCGCGTCAATGGGCGCTCTCTTGCGGTGACCATGCGTACGCCCGGCCACGACTTCGACCTCGCTGCCGGCTTCCTCGTCTCCGAGGGCATCATCACCACGGGCGAGCACTTCTTCACCGCGCGGTACTGCGCCGGGGCGACCTCCGACGGCGCCAATACCTACAACGTGCTCGACGTCACGCTCGCCCCCGGCGTCGCTGCTCCCGACCCCAGTCTCGAGCGGTCGTTCCTCACGACCAGCTCGTGCGGGCTGTGCGGCAAAGCGAGCATCGACGCGGTGCGCACGAAGTCGGCGTTCTCGGTCGCCGAGGACCCCCTCGTTGTGGATGCCGGACTCCTCAGCACCTTTCCCGACAAGCTGCGGGAGGCCCAGGCCGTCTTCGAGAAGACCGGCGGATTGCACGCGGCGGCGCTGTTCGACGGGGCCACCGGCGAGATGCTCGTCGCGCGCGAGGACGTCGGCCGCCACAATGCGGTCGACAAGGCCATCGGCTGGGCCGTGAAAGAGAACCGGTTGCCGCTCGCCGGCACCGTGCTCATGGTGTCGAGCCGTGCGAGCTTCGAACTCGCGCAGAAGGCGATGATGGCCGGCATTCCGGTGCTCGCTGCCGTATCGGCCCCCTCGTCGCTCGCAGCGGAGTTCGCGACCGAGGTGGGCATGACCCTCGTCGGGTTCATGCGCGGTTCGTCGATGGTGGTCTACGCGGGCGACAAGCGCATCGCGCAGGACGCGCTGCAGCCCGTCGACTGAGCAGCGCGCCCTGGCGCGCGTGTCGAAACCCCGCGCCGGGGTGCCTGCGTCTTCTCCTCCACAGGTCCTGCTCGATGAGGGTTGTCCACAGGCATTACCCCAGATCAGGGTCTGGTTTGGTGTCGGTGGGTATGTCGGTGGCGCCTGTCACTATGGGGGTATGTCCACAGCAACCGATTCCCTCACCGACAGCGCTTCTGCGTTCGCGGCGGTGTGGGCTGGTGCGCTCACCGGGTTCGGCGACCGG
>Ga0335397_10002783_pt1 | contig 23715 bp, 23 predicted proteins | sample MAT04_FD_205740 | JGI IMG/M metagenome (GOLD analysis project Ga0335397, IMG submission 205740) | Freshwater microbial communities from Lake Fryxell liftoff mats and glacier meltwater in Antarctica - MAT-04 (spades assembly) (version 2) ... | reverse complement strand
AAGCCCGCCGGCAGCAAAGCCTCAATGAAACTGTCCTGCGCCATCCCGTTCACCTCCGCCTACGCGCAAGTGAATCACATCTGGATAGAACAGTCAGGTTTTGCAGAGGCCTCGCAAGCGGGAGAGGGAGCGGGCTGCCGTCGGGGAGAGGCTGTGCACTCTCCTTGAGACGAAACTATCAGCTCTGATTCCGAGGTCATCAGTCGCTCTCTCCCCATGCACGGCCAGCCCCCTCTCCCGCTTGCGGGAGAGGGTTGGGGTGAGGGTGACACGAGCATTGAAGCTGCCGTGAGCTAACCGGCCTTTTGCGCCTTGCTACTTGCCGCGCTCCGCGCAGGCTTCCTTCCCTTCGCCGGCTCTTGCTTCGCCTTCCCGGCGCCGCTGCCGCTGATCGGCAGCAGCATCTCCTTCTGCCCTGGGGCGGTCTTGCGCTTCTTGGCACGGGCGGGCTTGGCGGCAGGCACTTTGTCTGACGTCTCGGACTTCTTCGAAGCCGCCGGCGCCGCCTTGCCGCTTTGGCCGAGACTCTTGCGCAGCGCGTCCATCAGGTCGACGACATTGTCGCCGCGCGGGCGCGCCTTGGCGGCGATCGGCTGGCCGTTGCGCTTCTGGTTGATCAGTTCGGTCAGTGCGGCCTCGTAGTGATCCTCGAATTTGTCGGGCTCGAAATGGCCGGACCTCTGTTCGACGATGTGACGGGCGAGGTCGAGCATGTCCTTGGTGATCTTGACGTCCTGGATGTCGTCGAAATACTCGGACGCGTCGCGCACCTCGTAGGGATAGCGCAGCAGCATCCCGATCAGGCCGTTGTCGCGCGCCTCCAGCGCGATGACATGCTCGCGATTGGTCAGCACCACCCGCGCCAGCGCCACCCGGTCCATCGTGCGGATGGTCTCGCGGATCACCGCATAGGCGTCGTGTCCGACCTTGCCATCGGGGACGATGTAGTACGGTCGCACCAGGTACAGATCGTCGATTTCCGATTTCGGCACGAACTGATCGATCTCGATCGTCCGGGTCGATTCCAGCGCGATCGCATCGAGCTCATCCTTGGTGATCTCGATGTAGCTGTCGGTATCGACCTTGTAGCCCTTCATGATGTCGTCGGAGGAGACCTCCTCGCCGGTGTCGGCGTCGACCTTGGTGTATTTGATCCGGTTGCCGGTCTTGCGGTTGATCTGGTTGAAGCTGATCTTCTCAGCGTCCGAGGTGGCGGGAAACAGCGCCACCGGACAGGTCACCAGCGAAAGCCGCAAAAAGCCTTTCCAATTGGCGCGGGGGGCCATTGACGCCTACTCCACTGACACACGACGCGACATACGCGGAACCTGACGAAGCGGACTCAAGCGCGGGGACCCGAATTGGTTCCCGGCTGCTTCGAAGCGGCGACGACTCGCTTGCCCGACCAGTTCGGGAACCCATTGCCGGAACCTCGCGGACTTTGCAGATCCGCCGTGGCTTCGGAAACTGGCCGGCGCCGTCATCTGCCGGGTTGTCAGTGGTCGCATTCATCTGCGCCAACTCATCGAAACCAAGCCGACTGATTGCCGCTAAGTAGTACTACGAGGTTCGTTGCGTAGCATCAGTGCCGCCGGCGTTGGTAGCAGAAACTTCACCAAGCCGACTTAGACCCGGTGGGCTGGCGAACGGTCAGCTGGGGAGAGAAAATGGCCCGGGTTTCAATCAGAGCGCTGTCGGTTGCGGTTTTCCTCGGGCTGGCGTTGATCGTCTTCCTCAATTTGTCGTCGTTCTTTCTCTATCAGGGGGCGCAGGGCGAAATCTCCGAAGCGCAAACGTCGCGCTATCAATCCTATCTGCTGGCCGACGAACTTCGGCAGAGTTCCGATGACCTGACGCGCCTGGTGCGCACTTATGTCGTGACCGGCGACGCCAAATTCGAACAGCAGTATTGGGACGTGCTCGCCATCCGCAATGGCGAGAAGCCGCGGCCCGATCAATATCAGCGCATCTATTGGGATTTCATGGCGGCCGACGGCCGCAAACCGCGCCCCGATGGCGTGAACGCCTCGCTGCAGCAACTGATGGAACGGGGCGGCTTCTCCGCGGAGGAGTTCGGCAAGCTGAAACAGGCCCAGAACAACTCCAATGAACTGATCAAGCTCGAGACCATCGCAATGAACGCGGTGAAAGGCAGGTTCGAGGACCGTGACGGCAAGTTCACAAAGACCGGCGCGCCGGACACCGCAATGGCGCGCGAGCTGGTGCATTCAGCCGACTACCACAAGTACAAGGCGCAGATCATGGCGCCGATCGACGAATTCTTCGTGCTGCTCGACCGCCGTACCGGCGCCAATGTGGCGATCGCAGAGGCCAAGGCTGCGCTCTATCGCACCGTGTCGATCGTGTTCCTGGGACTGTTGCTGGTCAGCGCGCTGGTGATCGGCTGGGTCATGCTGCGCGGCATCGCCCGGCCATTGCGCTCGCTCAGCGTCTCCATGAACAAGCTGGCCGAAGGCGACTTCAACGTGGCGCTGCCGGGCCTCGACGCCCGCAACGAACTCGGCGAAGTGGCGCGCGCGGTCGAGCGCTTCAAGGTCAAGGCGGAGGAAAAGGGCCAAGCCGAGGCGGAGGCGCTGCTGAAGCAGGATCAGATCGCTGCGTCGCAGCGTCGGAAAGACACCCACAAGCTCGCCGACGATTTCGAAGGCGCCGTCGGCCGCATCATCGATACCGTCTCGTCGGCCTCGAGCGAACTGGAGTCGTCGGCCGGCAAACTGACGTCGACGGCCACGAGGGCTCAGCAACTCGCCACATTGGTCGCGGCGGCATCGGAGGAGGCCTCGACCAACGTGCAGTCGGTGGCGTCGGCGACGGAGGAACTGAGCGCATCAGTCAACGAGATCAGCCGGCAGGTGCAAGATTCGGCGCGGATGGCGAGCGAGGCAGTCGATCAGGCGCGCAGGACCAACGACCGGGTCGGCGAATTGTCGAAGGCGGCCGCCCGCATCGGCGACGTGGTCGAGCTCATCAACACCATCGCCGGGCAGACCAACCTGCTGGCGCTCAACGCCACCATCGAGGCCGCGCGCGCCGGAGAGGCCGGACGGGGTTTCGCCGTGGTCGCTTCCGAGGTGAAGGCGCTCGCGGAGCAGACCGCGAAGGCGACCGGCGATATCGGCCAGCAGATCAGCGGCATCCAGGCCGCGACCCAGGAATCGGTCGGAGCCATCAAGGAGATCAGCGGCACCATCGAGAGACTGTCGGAAATCTCGGCGACGATCGCCTCCGCCGTGGAAGAACAGGGCGCCGCGACGCTGGAAATCTCCCGCAATGTTCAGCAGGCCGCGCAAGGCACCCAGCGGGTCAGCTCCAATATCGCCGATGTTCAGAACGGCGCCAGCGAAACGGGATCGGCCTCGTCACATGTGCTCTCGGCGGCGCAGTCGCTGTCGAACGACAGCAATCGGCTGAAGCAGGAAGTCGGCAGGTTCCTCGATTCAGTGCGCGCCGCATAGCGCCGAAGCCCGGCTCGCCGACGAGCCGGCTTCGGCCCCCGATTGACTGTCCTGGTTGTTGGACCACGGCGTATTTCCGGTTGCAAAAGGCGTGGCGCACGGCATGGTTGAGGCTGATCAGCAAGCGCGGCACGGGTATGCCAGCAAACAGCGACGAGCAATTGAGCCAGAGCGGCTTCGCCGAGGCGCCGCATTATCACGGCCATCGCGAGCGGCTGCGCGAGCGCTTTCGCGAGGCCGGCGCCGACGCGCTGTCGGACTATGAACTGCTCGAGATGGTGCTGTTCCGCGCGCTGCCGCGCCGCGACGTCAAGCCGCTGGCGAAGGCGCTGATCGCGCGATTCGGCTCGTTCGCCGAAACGATGCACGCGCCCGAGCCGCGGCTGCGCGAAGTCTCAGGGCTCGGCGAGGCGGCGATCACCGAGATCAAGCTGGTCGCGGCGGCGGCGGCGCGCGTCACCAAGGGGCAGGTCAAGAGCCGCACCGTGCTGTCGTCATGGTCGGCGGTGATCGATTACTGCCGCACCACGATGGCGTTCGCCGACAAGGAGCAATTCCGCATCCTGTTTCTCGACAAGCGCAATCAGCTGATCGCCGACGAATTGCAGCAGGTCGGCACCGTCGATCATACGCCGGTGTATCCGCGCGAGATCGTCAAGCGCGCGCTGGAACTGTCGGCGACGGCGGTGATCATGGTGCACAACCACCCCTCGGGCGATCCGACGCCGTCGCAGGCCGACATCCAGATGACCCGGACGATCGTCGCGATCGCCGAACCGCTCGGCGTCTCCGTGCACGATCACATCATCGTCGGCAAGAACGGCCACGCGAGTTTGAAGGGGCTGAAGCTGATCTGAGGAGGCGCGTCGTTCGGATCGTTCCTTGCGGCCGATCCTTCGAGGCCGCCGCTGCGCGGCGGCGCCTCAGGATGACGGGGTACTTGTGGCCGACCCGCGCCGTCAGAACTTGCCGTGGCGGCCTTCGCCGGCGGTGAAGCGTTCGGCGCCGGACAGGGTTTCGCCGCTGGCGATCACCTTCAGGCCGCCGCGCATCTCGTTCATGATGGCGTCTTCTTCCGGCATGTCCCATTGCTGCAGCGCCGACAGCCGGTCGGCGCGCATGCAGGCCTGCGGGAATTTGGCGATCTCCTTGGCCAGCGTAATGGCGTGCAGCGCCGCCTCGCCGCGATGGACCAGCCGGTTGGCGAGCCCCATCCGGTGCGCCTCGATGCCGGAGACCGGGCGGCCGGTGAGGATCATGTCCATCGCCTGCGAATGGCCGATCAGCCGCGGCAACCGGATGGTGCCGAGATCGATCAGCGGCACGCCGAAGCGGCGGCAGAACACGCCGAAGGTGGCGTCCTCGGCGGCGACGCGCATGTCCGCCCACAGCGCCAGTTCGAGCCCGCCGGCCACCGCATAGCCCTCGATCGCGGCGATCACCGGCTTCGACAGCCGCAGCCGGCTCGGACCCATCGGCGCGATGGTGTTGTGGCCGGCGATCTCGCGCTTCTTCTCGATGTCGCCCGCCGCCACCGCCTTGAGGTCGGCGCCGGCGCAGAAGCTGCCGCCGGTCCCGGTGAACACCGCGACCGAGGCGGTCTCGTCGGCGTCGAAGGCGAGGAACGCGTCGAACAGCTTCTGCGCGGTGGCGCCGTCGACCGCGTTGCGGCGCTCCGGGCGGTTGATCGAGATGATCGTCACCGGGCCTTCGCGTTCGATCAGCACCGTGTTCTGGGGCATCGGAAACTCCATCGTCTTGCGAGGTCAGGGGCGGATATCAGCTGCGGCTCGGCAGCCAGCCTTGATCATTGTAAAAGGCAGCCCCTCGGTTGTCATTCCGGGATGCGCCCGCAGGGCGCAGGCCCGGAATTCATATTCCCAGTGCTGATGGTGATGCACTTGTGTCGAGCCGTCGTGCCTGCCGCGACGCCAGGGGGTATGGATCCCGGGCTCGCGCTTCGCGCGCCCCGGGATGACGGAAGCTGTTACTTCACCACCAGATCAGTCCCCGTCAACCGCCGATAGGCGTCGAGATAGCGGGCGCTGGTGGCGTCGACCACCTCGGTCGGCAGCTTCGGCGGCGGCGCTTCGCCGTTCCAGCGGCCGGCGCGGCGTTCGGCGTCGAGATAGTCGCGCAGCGGCTGCTTGTCGAACGACGGCTGCGACCGGCCCGGCGCGTAGCTGTCGGCGGCCCAGAACCGCGAACTATCCGGCGTCATCACCTCGTCGATCAGGATGATCCGGCCATTCGCATCGCGGCCGAATTCGAATTTGGTGTCGGCGATGATGATGCCCTGCTCGCGGGCGATCGCCTCGCCCTGGGTGTAGACCGCGCGGGTCATGCTCTCGAGCGTATAGGCGGTCTCGTCGCCGACGATCTCGCGCATCCGGGCGATGGTGATGTTCTCGTCATGGCCGGTCTCGGCCTTGGTCGCCGGTGAGAAGATCGGCGGCGCGAGGCGCTCGCTCTCCTGCAGGCCGGCCGGCAGCGTCTCGCCGGCCAGCGTGCCGGAGGCGGCGTACTCCTTCCAGGCCGAGCCGGTGATGTAGCCGCGGATCACGCATTCGATCGGAAACACCGTGGTGCGCCGGCACAGCATCGCCCGCCCGGCGAGCGCGACGCGATGATCCTTCAGCGCCGGGACGGCGTCGATGATCTCGGCGGCGTCGGCGCTGATCATATGATGCGGCACCACGCCGCCGAGCTGATCGAACCACCAGGCGCTGATCTGGGTCAGCACCGCGCCCTTCATCGGAATGGTCTCGGCCATCACCACGTCGAACGCGCTGATCCGGTCGGTGGTGACGAGCAGCAGCCGCTCGTCGTCGACGGCGTAGATGTCGCGCACCTTGCCGCGCCCGATCTTGTTCAGCGGCAGGTCGCTCGTCAGCATCGTGGTCATGGCGGTCTTTCAGGCAACAGGCGTCCGCCGGTGGACCGGCGGCGCGAACGAACCAAGCCAAGAGTGTATCATTCCGGCAGCGGAATGAACTCGCTCTCGTCCGGAACAGCGGCGAAACGGCCGGTTTTCCAGTCCTGTTTGGCCTGTTCGATCCGCTCTTTGCTGGAGGAGACGAAATTCCACCAGATATGGCGCGGTCCTTCCAGCGCGTCGCCGCCGAGAAACATCATCCGGGTGTCGGTCACGACCCGGACGGTGATGCGGTCGCCGGGGCGGAAGATCAGCAGGCTGGGGCCGGTGTGGCGGTCGCCGGCGATCTCGATCTCGCCGTCGACGAGGTAGATCGCGCGCTCCTCGTGGTCGGTATCGAGCGGCACGGTGGCGCCGGCGCGGGCGTTGACCTCGACGTAGAACCACGGCGACACCATCGTCACCGGCGAGGCCTCGCCGAAGGCGCTGCCTGCGATCACCCGTGCGGTGAAGCCGGTGTCGGTCACGGTCGGCAGCGTCGCGGCGGCGAAATGCTGGAACGACGGCGCGATCTCCTCGGAGCCGGCCGGCAGCGCGATCCAGCTCTGCAGGCCCAGCATCGACTGGCCGTCGCGGCGCTGCATTTCGGGGGTGCGTTCGGAATGCGCGATGCCGCGGCCGGCGGTCATCAGGTTCATCGCGCCGGGCGCGATCTCCTGGATGTTGCCCTCGCTGTCGCGATGCATGATCGTGCCGTCGAACAGATAGGTGACGGTGGAAAGGCCGATATGCGGATGCGGCCGCACGTCCATGCCCTTTCCGGGAATGAACTGCACCGGGCCGAAATGATCGAAGAAGATGAACGGCCCGACCATCTGCCGCTTGCCGTGCGGCAGCGCGCGGCGCACCGCGAAGCCGTCGCCGAGATCGCGGGTGCGCGGCACGATGATCAGTTCGAGCGCGTCGCAGGTTTTCGGGTCGCCGAGCAACGGGTCGTCGGTGGGCATCCAGCTCATGGTCGCGTCTCCCAGATGTTTAAAGCGTCATTGGTTCGCCGGTCTGCGCGTCACGCTGGGGTCTGCGCGCCGTCGCGTCTGGCGGCGCCGTTGCTCTTGCGCGGCTCGCTCGACAGCGGCTTCGACGGCAATTGCCGCCGCACCGCCGAGGCGGCGGCGACCTGGCCGCGCTCGACGAAGGCCTCGTGATTGTCCTCGATCTCGCCGAGCGCGTAGAGATAGTTCACCATCAGGCCATGGGATTGCCGCATCCCGTTCGGCGAGCGGTCGCCGAGGAAGTTCAGGCTCTCCAGCCGCGCGCCGTTGCCGAGATGGAACCGTGCCACCGGATCCTGCGGCTGGCCGCGCGGGTTCTTGGCCTGCAGGAAGTAAGCGGCCGCGAGCGGCAGCATGATCGGCCTGATCTGCTCGGCGAGCTCCGGCTGATCGAACCAGTCCGGCGTATCCAGCACCTCGAGCGCCGCGCGCGCGGTGTCGTCGAGCAATGCCGACTCGTCCGCGGCGCGTTCGTGCTTCAGCCATTTGGCGAAGCCCGGCACCGGCGACAGCGTGACGAAGCTCTGCACATTGGGGAGCTCGCGCTTGATCTCCTCGACCACCTGTTTGATCAGGAAGTTGCCGAAGGAAATTCCGGCGAGACCCTTCTGGGTGTTGGAGATCGAGTAGAACACCGCGGTGGTCGCCGATCTCGCGGCGATCGGTTCGCGACCGAGATCGAGCAGCGGCGCGATCGCCGCGGGCCGGTCGAGCGTCAGCGCCACCTCGACGAAGATCAGCGGCTCGTCGACGAGCTGCGGATGGAAGAAACCGTAGCAGCGCCGGTCCGCCGGGGCGAGCCGCGCGCGCAGATCGTCCCAATTATGGATGGCGTGGACCTGCTCGTAGCGAATGATCTTTTCGAGAATGTTGGCCGGCGTATTCCAGTCGATCCGCTGCAGCACCAGAAAGCCGCGATTGAACCACGAGGTGAACAGATGCACGAAATCATCGTCGACATGCTTGAGCTGCGGATGGTCGCGTAGATGCGACAGCACCGTCTCGCGCATCTGCACCAGCGACGCAGTGCCGCCCGGCGCAAGATTGAGGCGGCGGATCAGCTCCTGCCGGCGCGGCTCGGCGGCCTTGAGCAATTGTCCGGCTGCGTCCGCCGACGCGCCGCTGACATGAAACGCCTCGACGGCCGCGGTGAGCTGCGCGAGGTCCGGCCCGAAATGTTCGGCGAGCGCATCGAGGAAGCCGAGCTGATCCTCGTCGGTGGCGCCGTCGTAACCTGATAGCAGCGAACTCGCCATCGCGACGCCGGTGGCCTCGCCGCGACGGGACAGCAGCGCCTCGCCGAGCGCGATCAGCTCCTCCTTGGTCTTCGGCTGGTCGCCGCTCGATCGGAACAGATTGCGGCCGCGTTCGGTGAGGCTGGTGAGCAGCCCGCCGAGAATCTCCGACGCGCGATCGACGCTCGCTGACGGCATGGATGTCTCCCCTGGCTTCGATTTGAATTTTGTCGCGCGCGGACCGCGAGTTGCGGCGGAAATCATAGAGACTCCACGCGACCTGTTCCAGACGCGTAAGGTCGCGGAAGGTTTCGCCACGGCTTCGTGATCGGACCGGCGGGTCGCTGCGGCGCGCGATGGATTGGTGATGTAGCCGCAAGTAATCGCGGGGCATTTGGCCGCCGCATCCTTCGAGGCCCGCCCTCGGGCGTGCGCCTCAGGATGACGATTCAGAGGGCCAACGGGATGTCTAATTCGCCAGCACTTCGGCGGTGACATCCTCGACATGATGCAACAGGCAGATCAGTCGTTCGCCGGAATCGTGAACCGGCGTGTTGATCGGCTGCCAGTAGCGCTCGATGAAACCGCCGGTGCGATCACGCACGTCGTAGCGCTGCACGATCATCGCGTGCGGCTGGCCGGTTTCGACCACGGTGCGCAGCGATGCGTACAGATTGCTGACGCCGTCGGCGGTCCCGATCGCCGGGTTGTCGGGAAACACCTCGAACAGCTGTCTGCCGACAATATCGCGGCGATCCGAGAAGGTGGCGCGGCTAAAGGCGGCGTTGATGTCGATGATCTTCAGTCCCGGGCCTGGATGGATCAGCATGTAGGGATGTGCGGATGTTTCGAAGCTGGGCCGGAGTTGCCTGAGCACCGATTCGAGGTCGCCGGTGTGTTTGCGGCGGGACAAAGCGGGCGACAGATCGGCGCCCGAGGTGTGGGAATTGAGCAGCGCAAGCTCGCGTTTGGCGGACGACAGCAGGGTCAGCAATGTCCGGCGCAGCGTCGCGTCGGTCGGCCCGTCGAGAAGCTTTTGGAAATGCAGAATATTCTGTTCGCAGACGAAACGCTGCATGGGCCCGCTCCCCGCGCGTGTTGCCGCCACGGGCCATAGCTACTCCCGAAAGGAAGTAAGTCAATACCTCAGCTTGCGGGTTGGCCAAGCGCGGTTGCGGTCGCCACCCGATCGAACCGCTCCAGCGTCAGGATCGCATCCGCGAATTGTTGCGCGCGGCCGTCGAGCACCGGGCGGGCGAGCTGCAGGAACTTCTGAGCCATCGCCTGATCGGTCGGGAACGCGTTCGGTTCGCCGGATGGATCGGCATAGATCCGTTCGTGGACGCCGTCATCGGTGGTGATCGAGACGCGCGCGCCGAACGGATGGGTCTTGCCTTCGAGCCGGGCGTCCTGGACCACGTCGAATCTGTCGGCGAGGGCGTCGATCGCCGGATCGCCGAGCCGGGTGTAATCGTCCCAGCCGAAGCTGCCCTGCTCGAGCGCGAGCGCGCCGGTGAAGAACATTGAGAACTGGCCGCCGACGATCGACGACGGATGCCGCTTGGTCGCGGCGTCGCCGGTCAGGGTGATGCCGTTGCGATGCAGCCCGATTTCGACGCGCCTGACCTGGTCCGGCGTCAGATTGTGTTCGCGGCGCATCGCGATCAGCGCATCGATCGCGGCGTGGGTGTAGCGGCAGCTCGGATACGGCTTCACGCCGATCTTCATGGTCTCGTAGACGCGGCCGAGATCGGCGACTGCTTTGTCATGATGCGGCGTGTCGGTGTAGCCGACCAAGAGGCCGTGAATGCCCTCGACGGATTCGGTCGCGCCGATGAAATCGTTTTTGGCCAGCGTCGCCGCGATCACGCCGTTCATCGCCGCGGCGCCGACCTGATAGCGCTTGTTCCAGGCGCCGTTGACCAGGAATTGCAGCGAGCCGGCGGCCTGGCTGCCGGAGACGCCGAACGCCGCGACGATCTGGTCCTGGGTCAGGCCGAACAGCTTGGCCGCCGCGGCCGCCGCGCCATAGGCGCCGGCGGTGGCGGTCGGGTGGAAGCCGCGCGCATAATGCGAGGTCGGGTCGAGCGCATTGCCGAGCCGGCAGCACACTTCATAGCCGGCGACGATCGCGGTCAGCACCTCGCGGCCCGATGCGCCGACCAGTTCGCCGACCGCGAAGGCGGCGGGCACCACCGGCGCCGACGGATGCAGCGAGGAATCCGCATGGGTGTCGTCGAAATCCAGCGAATGGCCGAGCGCGCCGTTGAGCAGCGCCGCCATCGCCGGGGTCCAGCGCTTGGTGTCGCCGAACACCGTGGCCGCGCCGTCGCCGTCGAGCGACAAAGCCTGCAGCATCGCCAGCAGCGACGGCGTCGATTCGGCCTCGCGGCGGGCGCGGATCGCGCTGCCGAGGAAATCGAGGGTCAGCACCTTGGCCCGCGCCAGCACGTCCTGCGGAATATCCTCGAAGCGAAGCGCGGCGACGTAGCCGGCGAGCGTGGCGGTTTCGTTGGCCATGGGGGCTCCCGTTATTTTGCGCGGCAAACTAGGCGGGGAACAGGTGTCGTTCAAGCCGTGCGGCTGCAAAGCGGGGATGCGGTCGTGCCCGATTTGCACCGCAACCGCCGCTATGCTCTGTGCGACGTCCAACGACATCCATCGAAACAACCGATTCCGATCACCCTCATGAAGCGCTTCTGGTCTCGATATCCCGCACATTGGCGACCGCGCCGGCCGCAATGGGGGCTGGCGCTGCGCATCACGCTCGGCGCGCTGCTGGCGCTCGCTGCGGCGCAGGCGCTGCATCTGCGGCTGCCGCTCTGGGCGGTGCTGACCGCGATCATCGTCACCCAGCTCAGCGTCGGCCGGTCGGTCAAGATCGCGTTCGATTATCTGGTCGGGACCATCGGCGGCGCGATCTATGGTGGCGCCATCACCATTCTGGTGCCGCATTCCAGCGAACTCGCGCTGCTCGGCGTGCTGGCGCTGGCGGTGGCGCCGCTGGCGCTGCTGTCGGCTATCAAGCCGAACCTCAACGTCGCCACCGTCACCGCGATCATCGTGCTGCTGGTGCCGACCATGACGCAGGTGTCGCCGCTGGATTCGGCGATCGACCGGGTGCTGGAAGTCACGGTCGGCGCCCTGGTCGGTCTGCTGGTGTCGTTCCTGGTGCTGCCGTCGCGGGCACAGGCGCAGGCGCTCGGCGCCGCTGCGCAGGCGCTCGATCTGATGGCGGTCGCGCTCGGCGAATTGCTCGCCGGCCTGATTCGCGGCCTCGACAACGACGCGCTGCACCGGCTGCAGGACGGCATCGGCGCCGCTTTGGTGACGCTCAACGAAATCGGCGATGAGGCCGAGCACGAGCGCGCCACCGGCCTGTCGCGCGGACCGCAGATGGCGCCGCTGATCCGCACCCTGCTCCGGCTTCGGCACGATCTGGTGATGGTCGGCCGCGCCGTTGCTGCGCCGTTGCCGCCGCCGTTGCAGCAACGGCTCGGCCCGTGCCTCGATTCGTTCCGGGCCGCTGCGACGCTGCATCTGGCGGCCAGCGCCTCGGCGCTGCGCGATCGCCGCGCGCCGCCGCCGCTGCGGGCGGTGTCGTCGGCGCTCGACGCCTATGCGGCCGAAGTCCAGACGGTGCGCCAGGACGGGCTGACGCGCGATCTGTCCGGCGAGCAGGCGGAGCGGTTCTTCGCGCTCGGTTTTGCGATGGAGCAGTTGACCCAGAATTTCCGCGACCTCGAAATGCGGGTGGCGGAATGGGCGGCCCGCCCCCTTGTCGAGACGCCTGCCGCAGTCTGAAGCTCCGGCTTGTTCTGACCTGATGTCCTGACGCGAACCGGCGCCTGCTGCGCGCGATCGCGATCATAGGGCGGCTCAGCGGTTGCGCAGGGCTTCCAGCGCGTGGCGGCTGAGCCGCTCCGGATCCTGCTCGCCGCGCGAGGCCTGTTCGAGAATTCGAGCGGACAGGAATTGCAGTGCGCTCGACGGCGTCTGCAGCGGCAGCGTTTCGACGCATTGCTCGAGCGCCGCCGACATCGCCGCGACGGTCTGCGGGCTGAACGCCTGCGCGTGCGTCGCCTGCTGTGATGTGCCGATTCCGTCAATGGGCGCTGGCGGCTGGCTGCCGAGACGCGCGGCCTCGGCCAGCACCGACAGATGGATCAAGCCGGACTGCGCCAGCCTGTCTTCATCGGCCTCGCCGGCGCGCGACAGCGCCACGATCTTCGACGCCAGCCGTTTGCGGTTGGCGTCGGTGTCGGCTTCGGCGCCCTCGGTCGCGATGAACCGTTCCCACGCGCTGTCGAAAGCGCGCGCCAGCGCCGCCGTCTTCTCGTCCGGGGCGGACAGGCCGCCGTTATGGTTGGTTTCGCCGTCCACCTTCGGCAACCGTCGGCGTCCCCCGAAGTTCCGCCGCCGCTTCATTGCGCAACCCGACCGAGCATCGCGCGCACCACGAGGCGGTGAAACGGCATGATGGCCGCCAGATAGGTCCGGCCGAGCCGATTATGTGTCAGCACCAATGTCGAGGCGATGACGCGGCGGCCGGCCGCGCCGTCGACGACATCGACCACGATACGGAAGTCGAGATGGCTGTCGTCGAAGCCGGCGACGATCCGGGCCGGGGTTTCGCTCAGCACCGGAAAGGAGCCGATGCGGTCGCCGCGCGCCGATCCGCCCGGCGCCGGGGTCTTCAGTCCGAACGGCGTCACCACGATATTCCGCAGCCGCATCAGCGTGCCGATCCAGCGCGGCCCGTGCTCGACCATCCGGGTCGCGGCCTCGCGGGCGTCGAGCGCATTGTCGCCGATCGTGACGCTGTAGGCGTCGATGAATTGCGCGCCGGGCAGCAGCGCCTCGCGATCGACCACGGGCGCGATCTGTTCGACGGGCATCGGGAATCCCTTTCCGCCAGCGGCCTGGGCCGTCAGAACTTCACCACCATCACGAAGATCGCGGCGACCAGCGGCACCGTGGCGATGATGCCCCAGATCAGCCAGGTCCGGGTGTCGCGCCAGTAGCGCTCCGGGATGTCGCTGCCGTCGGCGAAGCTGCGGGCGAGCCGCGCCTGCCGGATCTGCAGCGGGACCAGGATGCCGAGCCACATCATTCCGGAGATGGCGAACAGGATCTGCCCGGCGACCAGCCAGAACGAGGAAAACAGCGGGACGTCCTTGACGATCGCCGCGCCATAGCCGCCGACCATCACCAGCACGATGCCGAGCAAGGTGAAGATGAGATCCGACACGGTGACGCCGCGCTGGGCGTGGGCGACGATCTTCGGATCGCGGGTGAGATCGGAGAAGGCCTTCCAGAACGCGGTGATCGTGACATTGCCGACCAGCACGACCACGCCGACAACGTGGAGGAATTTGAAGACGTCGTACATCGTGTCAGACACAACTCACTCCGGTCCGGGTCAGCCGGCAGCGCCGGCGCGGCCGGGCCACCATTCGCGATGGGCGGGTTTTGCTCGGGGTTTTCCGGGCGATTGTCAAATCGACCTTGGTCACCCGACCGGACACGCCGTTTTTCCTGTTCCCCACGAATTGTTCCCGATCAAGGATCGGCGACCGCCGCCGTCTCAGCCTTCCGGAGGCCGCGCGTGGCTGCGCCGGTCGACGAACCAGCAAACGGAAAGGACGATGACGATGGCCAGCAGATCCGCACCCGACCGGGCCGGCTTGCCCGGGCTCATCTCGCGGTCGCGCTTGATCGCCGTTGCGTGCCTGGTGATCGCCGGCGCCGGCGTGACGACCTCGCCGGTCAGCGCCCAGAGCTGTCAGGCGCTATGGGTGGAGCGCAACAGCTACTACAAGGAGGCCGGCTACTGCTTCAAGACGTCGCGCGCGATCGGCTATTTCGGCAATCGCGGCTGCTCGTATGACTACGAGGGCGACGTGCCTCTGTCGGTCAACGTCCGCGACCGGATCGCCGAGATCAAAGCGATGGAGCGACGATTCGGCTGCAATTGAGCAATTGAGCAATTGAGCGCTTGAGCCTGTCCTGGGCACTTGGGCTGTACGGCCGTCGTGATGGGTGATTCGAAGTCGCCGGCCGGAAAACAGCGGACGTGCTGTGCCGGGAAGGAGATCGTTGAGGCTGCATCACTTCGTTGTTAGCTTGACGCTACGCGCTGAGTCGCGCGTCCGCCGCGTTCTCCCTTTCACACTTGCCCGGCGATCTGCATGAGCAGACCCCAGTTGCTGCCCGAATCTCCGAGCGAACAGGACACCGCGAAATTCCTGCGGCGGTTTTCCGAGCTGGTCGCGGTCGGCCAGAGCGCCAGCTATCTGCGCCACGCCGCCGGCCTGATCGATGAACTGATCGATCGCGTCCGCCAGACCGAGGCGTTGCTGCACCAGCAAACCGCCGACAACGCCGACAATCTGGCGCTGCGCCGTCGCGCCGAAGCCGAGGCGATGGCGGCCCGGCAGGAATTGGCGCCTCATGCCGAGGCGCTGGCCGATCTGCAGGACAAGTTCGTCTGCGCCCAGCACAGCTTCGCCGCCGAGCGAGCCGACCTGACCGGGCGGATCGCGCGCGCCGAATCGCGTTTGGCGGAGGCCGACGCCGAGTTGCGCCGGCTGCGGGCACGGCTCGCCGCCATCGGCCCGACCCACGCCATCGTCCCGATGCAGACGCTGCGGCTGCTGCAAACGCAATTCGCGGCGCTGGCCGGGGAGTTTCAGAGCGGCGGCGACCTCGTCTCGGTCGCGATGTGCGAGGTCAGCATCTGCGTGATCGATCAGACGCTCGCGGCAGAGCCCGGCCGGCGCAACATGGCGATCCGGACCAGCGCTTGAGCAATAGCGTTCCGCAACCGCGCACGACCGATCCGGTAGCTCCCAGCGTCTCGCTTGCGGAGGCCACCTCCGCTTGGGCGAAGATCGCGCTGCTGTCGTTCGGCGGCCCGGCCGGCCAGATCGCGGTGATGCATCGGATCGTGGTCGACGAAAAGCGCTGGGTCTCCGAGGAGCGGTTTCTCCATGCGCTCAACTACTGCATGTTGCTGCCCGGGCCGGAGGCGCAGCAGCTCGCCACCTATCTCGGCTGGCTGATGCACGGCACGAGGGGCGGGCTGATCGCCGGCGGATTGTTCATCCTGCCGGGCGCGCTCGCGATCATGGCGCTCAGCGTCATCTACGTGTCGTTCGGCCAGCTCGGCATCGTCGCGGCATTGTTCTTCGGCCTGAAGGCGGCGGTGCTGGCGATCGTGCTGCAGGCGGTGTCCCGGGTCGGCGCCCGCGCACTGAAGACCAGCGCGATGCGCGCGCTCGCCGCCCTCGCGCTGCTGGCGATCTTCGTGTTCGACGTGCCGTTTCCGCTGATCGTGCTCGGCGCGGGCTTGATCGGCTGGATCGGCAGCCGCGCCGGCCTCGCAGGCTTCAGTTCGCCGACATCATCGACGGCGGCGGTCGCGAGCCATGATCACGGCGCTCGGGTCGACGCGGTGACGGCGGCCGGCGGCGGCACGCCGGGCGAGGCGCTCCGCGTTGCGCTGGTGTGGCTGGTGCTGTGGCTGACGCCGGTCGCGGCGCTGCTGATCGGGCTCGGCCCCGACAATGTCTTCAGTCAGCTCGCGGTGTTCTTCTCCAAGATGGCGCTGGTGACGTTCGGCGGCGCCTATGCGGTGCTCGCTTATGTGGCGCAACTCGCCGTCGATCACTATGGCTGGCTCAAGCCCGGCGAGATGCTCGATGGACTCGGCATGGCGGAGACCACGCCCGGGCCGCTGATCATGGTGTTGCAATTCGTCGGCTTCGTTGCGGCGTTTCGAATGCCGGGCGCGCTGCCGCCGCTGGTCGCAGGCGCGCTCGGCGGTCTGCTCACCACCTGGGTCACCTTCGCGCCGTGCTTCCTCTGGATCTTTCTCGGCGCGCCCTATGTCGAACGGCTGCGCGGCAACGCGGCGCTGTCGGCGGCGCTCGCCGCGATCACCGCGGCGGTGGTCGGCGTCATGCTCAACCTCGCGCTCTGGTTCGCCATTCACACCATCTTCCGCGAGGTGCGGAAGCTGTCGGTGGCGGGACTCACTTTGGAGCTGCCGGTGCTGTCGAGTATCAACCCATCGGCGGCGTTGCTGTCGGCGCTCGCGATCGTGGCGGTGTTCGGCTTCAGGATGGGCACCGCGACGGTGCTGCTGATCTGCGCATCCGCGGGGTTTGCGCTGCATTTTCTCGGTGCGCTTTGATGGTCGGGCGCGTTTGAATCTCGCGGGCGGTCGAACCGTACGATTGCGCACCTGCGACAGGAACATTCCATCTCGATGCGTCGTTAAGTCACGTTCAACGCAAAAGGAGCGTGAGATGAAGAAGATTGTTCTCGCCGCGATTTGCTCGGCCGCGATCGGCGGCCTGTCGATCGGTCAGGCGGCCGCCCAGACCACCGGTCCCGCACCGCAGGATTCGATGAAGATGAACGACGGCATGTCGAAGGGCGGGATGTCCGACCCCGGGATGAAGAAGACCACCACCGGCATGTCCAAGAGCTCGAAGGCCAAGGCCACCAAGAAGAGCATGAAGTCCGACAAGATGAACAATATGGAGAAGTAAGCGATCTCCGATCGGCTGCTTCCTCGCTTCCTGCGCGCTGATCGGCGCGCAGGCTTTTTTGCGTGTGGCTTGGTCCCGGCTCCGGACGAGGGCTGTCCTGATCGATGTCAGCGCGGCATGGGCGCAGCAGAATCCGAAATACCGTCCGGCCCATTTCATATTGCAGTGCAACAACTATATGCCGCTCAACCGGGCTGAAGGATCAGGAGCTGCCGTGTCCCTTAAAAATACCATCGACTTCCTCGCCCATCTGCGAAAGTTCAACGGTCTCAGTAACTTGGGCGCTGGCTCCGGCGGCGCCGGCGATGCCAGCCCGCTGACCGAGACCACCGATTTCGGCGACAATCCGGGACAGCTGCGGATGCTGTCTTTCATCCCCGAGGGATTGTCGCAGCGCATTCCCCTTGTGGTCGTTCTGCATGGCTGCACCCAGACCGCCACCGGCTACGATGTCGGCGCCGGCTGGTCGACGCTGGCGGAGCGCTACGGCTTTGCGCTGCTGATGCCCGAGCAGACGCGGGCCAACAATCCCAATCTGTGCTTCAACTGGTTCGTCCCCGACGACATCCGGCGCGGCCATGGCGAAGCCGGCTCGATCCGGCAGATGGTCGAGCACCTCGCGCGGACCCATCAGATCGACCGGGCAAGGATCTTCGTGACCGGCCTGTCGGCCGGCGGCGCGATGACCGCGGCGATGCTCGCGACCTATCCGGACGTGTTCGCCGGCGGCGCGGTGATCGCCGGCCTGCCCTACGGGGTCGCCGGCACGGTGCGGCAGGCGCTGAAGGAGATGCGTCATTCGTCGCCGCATTCCGCGCATCAGCTCGGCGATCTCGTGCGCCAGGCATCGTCGCATCGCGGACCCTGGCCGAAACTGTCGGTCTGGCACGGCAGCGCCGATCGCACCGTCGATTCCGGCAATGCCGACGCGCTGGTGAGACAATGGCTGGATCTGCACGGCTTGCCGGAGGCGCCGATGGCGCAGCGCAAGATCGATGGCTTCCCGCACCGGATCTGGTGGAACTCCAGCGGCGAAACGGCGGTGGAGTCCTACACCATCACCGACATGGCGCATGGCACGCCGCTCGGCCGCGCCAATGATGAGCATTTCGGCGTCGCCGGCGCGTATCTGCTCGAAACGGGGATTTCGTCGTCGTTTCACATTGCCGAATTCTTCGGCCTCACCGCACAGGTTCATCAGCCGAAATCGGTGCGCCAACCCGCAGCCAGACCCGATCGCGCCGCGGCTGCTGCCGCTGCCGAGCCGAAGGCCGGCCAATCCAAACCGCGCGCTGCAGCCGGCGCGCGCAGGACTCAGGAACCGCCACGCGATCGTCGCCGCGGCTTCGACGTCAACGCGGTGATCACCCGCGCGCTGACGGCGGCCGGATTGATGAAGTAATCACTGCCGGGTGTCGCAAGGAAGCCGGCCGAGGCCGGCCGACGGTTCCGAACGGCGGCAGCGGCGGAGTTTCCGTCGGAACGGTGCGGATCAGGGCTACCGCGTGCTCGAAGGCGTCGACAGTTGAAACTCCATTCATCGGAGCTGCGAGATCGGGGGCTGCCTCTTCGGCGGAACTGATTCCCCCGCGGCGACTTGTCATGCACCTTTCCCGAATTGGAGTTTAATCATGATGAATCGTTTTGCCGGTGCGGCTGTCGTCGTTCTGTCACTTGCCACGCCTTCAATCGTCAACGCCCAGGGCGTCCCGGGTGGCGTCGAGCGCGGCGCGCGTGAGGGCGAGCGCGCGGCCGGTCCGGTCGGTGCGGTCGTCGGGGGCACCATCGGCGGTGTCGTTGGCGGAGTCGCCGGCATCCTCGGCGTCGACGATCGTCCGCGCTTCCGCAGCTATGTGGTCGATCAGCGCCGTCCGTCCTACTCCTATCGCGAAGACGTTCGCGTCGGCGCCGTGTTGCCTGCCGACGGCGTGACTTACTACGAGGTTCCGGATCAGTTCAGCGCAGCGCGCGATTATCGCTACACGGTGGTCAACGGCCGCACCGTTCTGGTCGAGCCGCGCACCCGTCGAATCGTCGAGATCATCGAGTAACGGATCGTCGCGTCACCGCGTAAAGCCTGACGACGATATCGACCAAGCGCGCGGGTCGCCCCTATCGGGCGGCCCGCTTCGTCTTGCCGGCCGATACCGATGTCACGTCAGAGCGACGTGCTGGATCGCCCGAGCGTTTCCGAGGGGCGCTCTCCGAACAATTCGCGATAGTCCTTGGCGAAGTGGCCGAGATTGGCGAAGCCGCAGGCGAAGGCGGCAGCCGTCACGGTGGTTTGCGTTCGCCCCTGGGTCAGCATTGCGCGGGCGTGTTGCAGCCGAACCTGCTTGGCGAAAGCCATCGGCGAGTAGCCGCGATTGCGCTGGAACGTCTTGAAGACGCCGCGCGCGCTGATACCGGTGAGATCGACCAAGGTTTCGATGGTGATCGGCTTCATCCAGTTCGCCTCGATGTACTCCTCGATCTTGCGAACATGTTTTGGCGCGGCGGTTGGCGAGTCAGCTTCGAGGAATCGGCTGAAATTATGCCGGTAGGTGGACAGCAACAGCAGCGTAATGGCGTCCTGCAATTCGGCGAGGACCAGGGCCGGCAACGGCGCCGACGGCGAATTGATCTGGCTGCTTACGAACGCGATCATGCGGCGCAGATTGGCCGCCTGTGGCAAATCGTTGGTCGCCGCCGGCTCGAATTCGATCGTGCGCTTCGGCTTGGTGCCGAGCAGGGCGCTGAGCTTGCGCTCGAGCGCGCCATTCTTCACCCGGAGCAGCAGCTGCTCGTAGGTCTCGCCGAACTCGGTGCGGGCCGTGCGCCCCGGCGAGGTGATGCAGCCCTGCCGGCTGTCGACCGCCGTTGTGACGCCAGCGCTGCGGGTGCTCGCTTGACCCGCCAGCCCGATTTGCAAGCGCGCGAAATCGGCTTCGGGAAAGTCGACGGTCAAGGGCGCGTGGCCGGAGGTGAAGCCCAGTGCGATGTCCTGGAGTTGTATGAAATTACCGCGGATGCGGAAGTGTCCCGCGGGGGGCGCTTCGAAATGGCGGACGCCGTAGACCGTCCACAGCGCCTGCGCGAGTTCGACAGGGTCGGACGTATCCAATGCGCGGAATTCGCTGAGAGGTTCGCTGAGGAGCTCGACTGTCATCCCGACTACCGCCTCTTGCCGAAAGATCGTTCGGATCTGTCGTACGTTGTCGAAACTGATAACAGATCAGAACTGATAATTCGTTTAGCTCATTGGATAATAAAATATCAGAAACAGATGATATGTCGGGCGTCATCCGGCGTCTATTGCCCTGATCTGTGCTGAATTGCACAGTTCTGAGCGGTTGTCTGTCTGGCGCCGAGGTCGACTACGTCACAAACGCAGCCGCAGCCGCGAACCAAAGGTTCGGATGGCGCAGTGGTTCGCGGTGCGAACTGATTTGTTATGAAGAGGTCGCAAAGACCCGAGAGCGAACGCCAAGCTCCGATGACGCCAGGCGCCGATCACGCCTATAGCGTCTTCGAGCGAAGTGGGTACCGGTTTGCGTGAAGAAAACGCGTCAGAACTAAAATTTAGAGCTCCGGTTCTGATTCTATCAGAACCGGAAAAGCTCTAGCGCCGCCGAGGCGTTACATTGCGCCGTTCAGGAACGGATTGGTCAGGCGTTCCTGACCGAAGCTCGAGCCCGCGCCGTGGCCGCAGATGAAGCCGACGTCGTCGCCGAGCGGCAGCAGCCTGTCGGTGATCGAACTGATCAGCGTCGCATGGTTGCCGCCGGGCAGGTCGGTTCGGCCGACCGAGCCCGCGAACAGCACGTCGCCCACCAGGGCGAACCGCATCGTATCGTTGAAGAACACCACGCTGCCCGGCGAATGGCCGGGGCAGTGCAAAATCTGAAAGGTCAGTTCGCCGACGCTGACGCTGTCGCCGTGGTCGAGCCAGCGATCCGGGGTGACGTCGCGGACGCCGCCGATGCCGAAGCTGCGGCCGCTATTGACGACGTTTTCCAGCAGGAAAAGGTCGTCCCGATGCGGCCCTTCGATCTGAACCTTGAGAGCGTCGCGCAGTTCGGCGGCGCCGCCGACGTGATCGATATGACCGTGGGTCAGCCAGATTTTCTCGACGCTGACGCCGGTCTTCTCGATCGCAGCCAGAATCTCCGGGACGTCGCCGCCGGGATCGACCACCACCGCCTTGCGGGTGGCCTCGCACCACAACAATGTGCAGTTCTGCTGAAACGGCGTGACCGGAATGATCGCCGCGCCGGCTTTGGTTTTGGTGTCGGATTGCGTGCTCATGCCCCGACAATGCCCTGCCGGAATGGCCAAGTCAAAATCGCGGGGGGCCACAAACTCCACCCCCGTCATCGCCCGGCTCGACCGGGCGATCCAGTATCCAGGGCGCCCGTTGGAGCTGTCGTGAACTGCCGCGGACGCTCTGGGATACTGGGTCCCCGCTTTCGCGGGGACGACGTTGGTTGAGGAAGGCGCGGTCAGTGCACTGCGCCTCCGGCGGCGCTACCGCTTCAGCTGCGCCTTCAGCGTCGCTTCGACTTCGCGGTCGAAGGATGAGGCTTGTTTGGGCTGCTTGTCGCGCTGGGCAAACAGATAGGCGTCGCGTTGTTTCACCAGCGTGGCGAGTTCCTCGTTCAGCGCCTTGCGTTGGTTCATTTCAGCTTCGATTTTGGCGGTGCGCTGCTCCGCCGGCAGGGCGCGCAGGCTGTCGGGTAGTTCCTCGTCCTTGACCTGATCGAGTTTCTGCCGCCCGGCCATCACGTCGCTGACGAGATCGCCGCCGCCGGTGACGGCCTCCGACGAGGTGCGGGCCCGCTTGTTGATGTAGCTCGCCATGTCGGAGGCCGCGGCCGGCGCTGCGGCCGCGACCTTCGACAATTGCCGGGTCTGCTCCTCGGTGCGCTTCTGCAGCGGCGCCGGGCCGTAGGGAATTACGGTGCCGTTGATCCGGTTCTGCAGGATGATGATATCCTGGTCGTAGGGCGTCTCGATCACCACGATCTGGCCGCCGTCCTGCGGGATCGGGATGTAGCGGCCGCGGCCGCCGTCGGCGATCTCGTGCCACACCCGTTCGGTGTCGCGCGCAGCACCCGCCTGCACCGCGTTGACGATGATGTCCTTCTGCCGCGCCACCGACAGCGTGGTCGGATATTTGGTGTCCTGGGCGTAGTCCATATGCGGCGGCGCGTCGCCGACCAGGAACACGATGCGGCGGGTGTCGCCGTCCTTGCTCCAGCGCAGCTTGTTGACCGCGACGTCGAGCGCCTCGTTGACGCTCTCCGGCCAGTCGCCGCCGCCGCGCGCCTGCAATTCGAGCAGCCGCGCGTACAGATCCTGAATATCAGGCGTCAGCTCGACGTTGCGGGTGACGTAGTCGTCGCCGATGTCGCGATACGCCACCAGCCCCATCCGGATATCGGCGCCCGGATTGCTGTCGACGATCGCGGTCGCGATCGACCAGATCTTTCGCTTGGCGCCTTCGATCAATCCGCTCATCGACCCGGTGGTGTCGAGCACGAAGGCGACTTCGACCGCCGGCCGCGCGCTTGCGGCGGAGGGGATCGCCAACGGCGCAATCAGCGCCGCGAAGGCCAGCGCCCGTAACATTGTGGTGCGTTTCATTCGATCGTCTCCAACTGCCCCGCCAGAGCCCGCGTTTCAAGGCATCGCCGCGCGTCGCCGATTGCGGCGTTTGCGGCGATGATTCTGCGGCCGGATTTCGCGCGCGGAGCCGCTTGGGGACCCGCGTCGAAATCGGCTAGACTTGGTCGCGATGGAATCGAATGCCGTTCACATGGTTTTGCCGCCGGATCTGCGGCAGTCGGAAACCGCCCTGAAAGTGGCGCGCGGCGCCAGCCGGCTGCTGCGCTCGCTGGGATTCGCCTGCGTCAGCGAATTGCCGCTGCCGTCGGGACGCCGCGCCGATCTGGTGGCGCTCAATGAGCGCGGCGAGATCTGGATCGTCGAGATCAAATCGTCGGTGGAGGATCTTCGCGCGGATCAGAAATGGCCGGACTATCGCGCGCATTGCGACCGGCTGTTCTTCGCCTTCACGCAGGATCTGCCGTGCGAGATCTTTCCCGCCGATACCGGACTGATCGTCGCCGACGGCTATGGCGCGCACATGCATTGCGAGGCGCCCGAGCACAAATTGCCCGCGCCGACCCGCAAGCTGATGATGCTGCGCTTCGCGCTCGCCGCGGCGCAGCGGCTCAACCGTTTGAGCGATCCGCAGGGTTTTGGGGACGGGTAAGGCATTTCCGAGCGCCGCAGCGCGCGCCCCTCTCCCGCTCGCGGGAGAGGGCTGGGGAGAGGGCGACCCGAGCAGTGAGCCGGCGTTGTTCGGAGATGCTTTCCCCCACCCGGATCGCTGGCGCGATCCGACCTTCCCCGCAAGCGAGGCCTCTGCAAAACCTGACTGTTCTATCCAGATGTGATTCACTTGCGCGTAGGCGGAGGTGAACGGGATGGCGCAGGACAGTTTCATTGAGGCTTTGCTGCCGGCGGGCTTTGGGC
>Ga0335397_10002782_pt1 | contig 23716 bp, 18 predicted proteins | sample MAT04_FD_205740 | JGI IMG/M metagenome (GOLD analysis project Ga0335397, IMG submission 205740) | Freshwater microbial communities from Lake Fryxell liftoff mats and glacier meltwater in Antarctica - MAT-04 (spades assembly) (version 2) ... | reverse complement strand
CAACATGCCGTGACCAATCTCGGCCTTCATCTCGATCCCGATGCCCACGAATTCGCCTTCGATGTTGTTATACAGGTCGTCCAGTCGGCTCGGTGTGAGATAGCTGCTGTAGTCGTCCAGCGAGTTGCAGCACCCGAACACGTATTCAAGAATCACGGGAGTGGAGGACACCTGGAGTTCCCGTTCCGCGAGATCACAGATTTCCAGCACCGTCTGCCGGGCGTGCTGCTGGCTGGTGACCGGGCGATTCCAATACTGATCGCGCAATGTGCGGCGGACGCGATTGAGGCTGTCCGGCGTGGCGTTCGGCGCGTTCTTGTCGAGGAACTTGGGATTGTTGAGCGCGAGGTACAGACTTTCCGTGCCATGCGCGACCAACGAGGTCGAGCTGACGGAATCGACATAGTGCTTGCGAATTTTGAGCAGGACTTCATCGAGATACGTCAGCGCATCGTTCTGATTGAGCGTCATCAGCATTTCGCCGAACGACCGGTCGGAATACCGTCGCTCGACGGAGAGATGCACCTTGGAGCGGCGGAGGCCATATTGCAGTTGCGAGTTCTCTGGCCATTGCGTGCTGGACTTCTCGTAGATTTCAATCGCTTCGGCCCAGCGGCTTTGGCGTTCAAAATCGAGTCCCGCCGCGATGGCGGAGGCTTCCGTCTGCTCGGTGTCGCGGGCGACGGTGCGGGCACCGGCTCGCGTTTCCAGCGGCAGCATCAGGCTGGCGAAGAACCATGTGGACCCACAGACCAGCCACGCCATCCGGTAACGCGAAACCTTCATAACGCCCCCTCGCGGAGACACGGAACAATCGAACGCTCATCCGCGGGCCGGGTCGCTCCCCCTCGAAGCGACCACCGAGAAACTCGACGACCTGTGCGGATCGCGGTCCCGGCTATGGCCACGCTTGAGGCGTTTCCACAGCAGTTCGCGTCTCACACTTGAATATAGGCCGCGATTTTCGCAGGGTCAAATGGCAACTTTCTGGAGCGCGCTGAATATTCGCTACCGTCGGAACAGCTTCAAGGCCCTCCGACACGCGCGACATTTGGGGAAAGTTCGCCTGTTGCGGAATTGGGAGGGATTTCACCGTCCGCGCGGGTTGGTCCCGGCGTCGCCGACGCCGGGCTTTAGTGAAATCGCGTGGTTCCGCAAAAATTGCACGCGAATCAGCCACCCACCAGCGCGCGATCCAACGTGTCGGTCACAAACATGCACCCGGGGCTGTGGGTGATCGCGAAGGGAGGCTTGGACGCCATTACCACCGCCTGCGGTGTCACGCCGCACGCCCAGAAGACGGGGAGTTCCCCCGAATGCATGGGCACCGCATCGCCGTAGTCGGGCCGCTGAAGATCCGCAATGCCGATCTGCTCGGGGAAGCCAAGATGGACAGGCGAGCCGTGCATCTCGGGATGCCGGGCAGTGATCTCGACCGAGCGAATCGCCTGTGCCGGGGAAAACGGTCGCATCGACACCACCAGCGGACCGTGCAACCGACCGGCGGGCGTACAATCGATGTTCGTGCGAAACATGGGGACATTCTTGCCCAGGTCGACATGCCGGACTGGTAAACCGGCCGTCCGCAGGCCCGCATCGAAGGTGAACGAACAACCAATCAGAAAGCTGACGAGATCGTCACGCCAGTAATGGTGAATATCGGCCGGCTCATCGACCAAAACGCCATCCTGCCAAACGCGGTAACTCGGCAAGTCGGACCGGAGATCGGCCGCGGGGGCGGTTTGCCGGGGTGTCCACTCACCGGGAGCCGTCACATCGATCAGCGGACAGGGTTTCGGGTTGCGCTGGCAGAAGAGCAGAAAGTCGAACGCCCAGTCGGCCGGCAGAATCACCAGGTTTGTCTGCGCATACCCCGGCGCCAGCCCCGCCGTCGGCCCGGTCCACGACCCTTCCCGACACGCCCGGCGAACTTCCAACCCGGTCGATAACCGCTGCTGATGCGACATTGTCCCAGCCCTCACTGCGGCAGACTTTAGCGATCACGGAGAGTTGCCCGACTTCGCTGAGTGTTACGATTCTTGGTAGTGCGTCAATTTGAGTATTTCTTGCGGTGCCACGCCCACGCGCTTCGCGCGGGCGTGCGAATTGACGTGCGAAAACACGCCCACGCGAAGCGCGTGGGCGTGGCACGAATGATACTGAGCTACTGTCGAATTCCTAGCATTACGATTCTTCGGCGGCTTGTGCCAAGTCCTCGTCTTGACCGGCGACCAGCAACGTATCCGATTCCTTCAGCCGGGCATCCGGGTCGGGTGCCGAGGTCATGCGGTCGGTCAGGACATCATGCAATGCGATGACGGAGATCGAATAGCGTTTGCGGAGTTCGAGTTCCCGCAGCGTTTTTCCAATCCATTCTTCTCGCACGACCATTTCCTGAATACTGAAACCGGTCCCCAGCCGAACATAGTTCAAAACCGCGGAACCGGACAATCGCGAGGCCAAGGCGAGGGCGGAGTCGCGCTCGGGGAAGACCGTTTCCGTCACTCCCATGCGTTCCATCACCCGGGCATGGTCGCGGGAAATGACCTTGGCGTAGATGTCTTTCACATCGAGATCGCGCAGCGCCATGGCGGCCAGAATGCTCGCCGTGATGTCATCGCCCGTGCTGACGATCCCGACATCGGCCCCCTTCGCCCCGATCCGTTGCAACAGCTCCAGATTCTTGCCATCCGCGACGGCGGCCCGCGTGACGACCGCCGCGACGCGGTCCACCGCATCGGGACGGGGATCAACGGCGATCACTTCGTGTCCCTGGCCAAATAACGCCTCAGCAATGCTGCTGCCGAAATTTCCCAGTCCAACCACTACAAACCGTTTCATAGCAACCTCTCTGGCGCGCCACGCTTGCCGCGCAACTGTCGCAGCGCATCAACCCACCATCACGTCTTCATACGCATACCGGAATCTGGCCCCGGCCCGAATCGGGCGGGCCAGCGCTGCGGCGAAACTTAACGGGCCGACACGCCCCACGAACATCAACACGATAATGATCGCCCGCCCGGCCGACGACAATCGCGGAGACAGCCCGGTCGAGACCCCGACCGTGTTAAAGGCGCTGACGGCTTCAAACATCCGATCGAGGAAACCGCCGAAATGGGTGTTGCGCTCGGTGAATGACAGCAGCAGAATCCCCACTGTCACAATGCCGAACGCGATCACAAATAATCCAGCCGCGCGATCGGTGTTATCTTCGCGTAGCGACCGGCCAAACAGATGCGGCGTTTCATGCCCGCGCAGGCGTGACCAGGCTAACAGGCCAAGCACCGCGAACGTCGTCGTTTTGATGCCGCCCGCCGTGGAGCCCGGCGACCCGCCGATCATCATCAAGAGAATCGTCAAAAAATTGGAACTGTCGGCCGCCTGGGCGTAATCGACCGAGTTAAACCCGGCGGTGCGGGCGGTCACGCTCAGAAACAGCGCGTTCATCAGCCGATCTGTTGGCGGCAGATCCTTCAGCACATGGTTCCATTCCAACAGGGCGAACGCCAGCCAACCGCTCAGAATCAACGCTACGGTTGTCAGCAGGATGAGCCGCGTCTGCAGGGACATGCGTCGTCGATACGTCGTCGCTTGGAACGGGTCCATTTCGTGCATCGTTAAGAAGCCCAATCCGCCGGCGACAATCAACGCCATGATCACCGCGAGTGTCGCTGGCGATTGTTGAAAGCCCATCATCGAGTCGGAGAACGTGGAGAAGCCGGCGTTGCAGAAGGCGCTGACCGAATGAAAAATGGCGGGCCAGAGCGCGGCCTGCCACCCCATCCGGGGAATCCAGATCGCAAATAGAAACATCGCCCCGATCAATTCAATCGCGAACGTGAACCGCACGACATCCATCACCAGTTGACGCGGTTCCACCCAGGTCGCACCATCCGCCCCGGTCAACGATTGGTTTCGCAACGACAACCGGCCCCCCATGGCGACAATGATCAAACTTGTAAACGTGATCATCCCCAACCCGCCGAGCTGAATCTGCAACAGCAGAAACCCTTGTCCGAATAGAGTGAGTCGGGTGGCGGGATCCACGACGACCAACCCGGTCACGCAGACGGCACTGGTCGCGGTGAATAACGACTCTTCCCAAGTGAAGGGCGTGCCCGTGTACAAGCCGGGAAGCGTCTGGAACCCGAGAGTTCCCAGGGCAATCAGCAGCGCGAAAGAGGCCACGAACAATTGCGGGGGCGTCCACCGTCGCCACCAGGGGAGGCGACCAACGGCGAAATCCCAGCGCCGCGTTGCGGACGGTCGCAGACCGGTCATAGTTTCAAAAATTGTTCTGAGAGGGACTCAAGGCAGGGTGGTGGTGCATTTTGATAATATCGAGTACTTGCTCCGCGAGTGTTTTTTGCACTTGCGGAGCAAGTACTCGACATTCTGTACCACGACCCAAAGGCAGCCAGCGGTTCAAACCGCTGCACAGTCGCCACTGTACAGTCGCCGATGATACCGCAAACACCCATGGAAAACATGCCGGTCGTGGCACCCCAGAGGTTGCAACCCCTGGGCTTCACCTTCACTCGCCCAGAATCCCCTTCGCCAAAACCTGCAGTGCTTCGGATTCGATCTGCCGGACGCGCTCCCGGGTGAGGCCCAGCAGTTCGCCGATTTCCTTCAGCGTCTTCGGCTCGGCGTCGTCGAGACCAAACCGCATACGCAAAATAGTCGCCTCGCGGGGGTCCATCTCGTCCAGCATGCGGTAGACGTGCTTGAGGTTGTCGCTGTTCACCAACTCTTCTTCCGGGCCTTTGACGCGCTCGTCGGCCACCATATCGTTCATCGACCAGCCCGTCTCCTCGTCGTCGGTCTGCGGCGTGCTGTTGTAAAGCTGGATCGCCTTTTTAACGATACTCAGCTTCTTCTTCGGCAGACCGAGTTCCTTGGCGACTTCTTCCTGCGTTGGCGGCCGGCCGAGTTCGCCGTCGAGCTTGGCGGTGGCCCGACGCCATTTGGACAAAAGTTCGACCATGTACGCCGGCACGCGGATCGTCTTTCCCGTGTTGATCAGCGCCCGCTTGATCGACTGCTTAATCCAGTAACTGGCGTAGGTACTGAACCGGGTGTCCATGTCGGGGTCGAACCCCTCGACGGCACGCAGCAGGCCCAGGTTGCCTTCCTCGATCAGGTCCTGCAGTTGCAGTCCCTTGTTGGCGTAGGCGCGGGCGATGTTGACCACCAGGCGCAGGTTGGCGCGCACCATGCGGTCACGGGCTTCCTTTTCACCCTCGGCGATGCGGCGGGCCAGCTCTTTCTCCTCGCGGGCGGAGAGCAAAGCCGTCTCGTTAATCTCCCGGAGATAGGTCTCCAACGGGTTTTGAACGGCGGCTGCTGAGACGCTCGCGGGACGGGGGATCGTCTTACGCATCGAGACCCTGCCAAGTTGAGGGGACTGAATCCGGGGGGCCAATTTCGATCCCCGTCCGTTCGCGGTGTGGCGAGTGCGGGCGGTGATTCGACTCCCTAGATATCGGACGCACCTGGCAGGGAATTCCAAAACAAGAGGGGGGGAATCACAGATTCCCGGTGAGAAGCCTGGTAAACGGCGCAAAGATAACGGCCCTTCGGACAATGCCGAAGGGCCGCAGATTCTTTCCAGATTTTCCAAGCCGAACCACTTGACTGGCGAAGTCTGTTGGATTCGCTGGAAAAACATGCGAAAACGCCGGTTAACCCGGCGCTTTCGCCTTCAAGCTCAGTTAGATTCCGCTTCCGGCTCGGCTTCTGCTTGCGGCTCCGCTACCGGCTCGGCGGCAGGAACTTCTTCCTCGGCGACAGGAGCTTCTTCTTCGGCCGTATCCGCTCCACCCAGCGTGAACAGCGGACCGGAGGAACCGGCCGTGCCGCCTTTGAGCTCTGTGCGGGTTTTGGGGGCACCGTCACCACCGCTACCGCCCTCTTGCTTCTGTTGCTCCTCGATGATCTCCGCGGATGATTTGCGGCTCAGGCCGATTTTACGTTCCGCCGGATCAATTCGCAGAATTCGAACTTCCAGTTCTTCGCCCACTTTCACGAACTGCTCGGGATTGTCGACCTTGTGATCCGCCAGTTCCGAGACGTGCAGCAGGCCTTCCAGCTTCGGCTCGAGTTCGATGAACACGCCGAAGTTGGTGATCTTCGTGACCTTGCCTTTAACCAACGCACCCGGATGGTACGTCTCGGGGATGTGGCGTTCCCACGGGTCTTCCTGCAACTGCTTGAGGCCGAGGGCGATTCGCTTGCGTTCCTGGTCGACGGAGATCACCTGGCAGGTGATCTCATCGCCCTTCTTCAACAGTTCGTTCGCATGCGAAATTTTCTGCGTCCACGACATGTCGCTGACGTGCAGCAACCCGTCGACGCCCTCTTCCAGTTCCACGAACGCACCGTAATTGGTGAGGTTCCGGACCGTTCCGGTGACGATCTGTCCCGGCGGGTACTTCTGGGCGACTTCGTCCCAGGGGTTCGGCAGAGCCTGCTTCATGCCCAGCGAAATTTCCTGCTTTTCCTTATTGATCCCCAGCACCACCACTTCGACCTCATCGCCCGGATTGACGAGTTCGGTCGGATGGCTGATGCGTTTGGTCCAGCTCATTTCACTGATGTGAACCAGGCCTTCAATTCCGTCTTCCAGCTTCACAAAGGCGCCGTACGACATGACGTTGACGACTTCGCCCTTGTATTTGCCGGCGACGGGGTACTTGGTTTCGACTTCGTCCCAGGGGCTTTTCTCTTTCTGCTTGAGGCCGAGGGCGATCTTTTCCTTCTCGCGATCGACATGCAGAATCTTGACTTCGATCTCGTCGTCGATCCGCACCATTTCGGTCGGATGATTGATGCGGCCCCAGCTCATGTCGGTGATGTGCAGCAAGCCGTCGATGCCGCCGAGGTCCACGAACGCGCCGAAGTCGGCGATGTTCTTGACCACACCCTTGCGAATCTGGCCGACTTCGATTTCGCCCAGCAGGTTTTCCTTGAGCTTCTGCCGTTGTTCTTCAATCAAACGGCGGCGCGAGACCACGACGTTCCGTCGCGGCTCGTCGATCTTCAAGATCATACATTCAATGATTTTGCCGACATATTCGCCGATATCGGGCGGACGGCGGATGTCGACCTGGCTGGCGGGCAGGAAGACGTTGACGCCGATATTCACCAGCAATCCGCCTTTGATTTTGCGGATGACATCGCCCTTGACGATATCGCCCTCCGCGTGGGCGGCGATGAAGGCCAGCCATTCGCGGATGCGGTCGGCTTTTTTCTTCGACAGCAGAATCAGGCCGAATTCGTCTTCGATTTCTTCGAGCAGCACGGAAACTTTGAGTCCCGGTTCCGGCTTTTCGCCCGTATCCGACCATTCTTCGATCGGAACGATGCCTTCGCTCTTGTAGCCAATGTCGATCAGAACTTCGTCACCTTCGATGCGGACGACGACCCCATCGATAATGGCGTTGACGTCGAAATTGACGCCCGAGTGTTCGTAAATCGTCCCTTCTTCGATCTCCTCGACACTGGCGAGGGAGAGGCCAAAAGCCTCCTGAAGTTCATCATCGCTGATATTGAATTCGCGAAGCAGGTTCCGATCGACCATAAGAGTTCAGTGCCTTCTGACAAACAGTTAGAGGAAGCGATGCCGCGTCTCCGGACAGCCTCGCCCGGAAAACTTCCGACAACATCGTGGGCCGAAGTGTATCAAGTCGCGTGTAGCTTGTCACTTGCAACCGGTATCCGCGTAGGATTGGGTCGTGCGTCAAAATGTAGAGCACTTGCTCCGCAAGTGCAAAAACACTTGCGGAGCAAGTGTCCTATATTGTCAATCAGCACCCTGCCACGTTTCTTGGTACCGGCATGACCCATCGTCATGAGAAACGGCTGGTCGATGATCGATCAGAGTGGCTTCTGGCCGTTCTCGCAGGAGAATTTTCCTCAAAGTGCCATTCCAGGGTTTTTACGCTGGAGCAAAGCACGTTAACTCATTATCAGAAACAAGTTACGATTTGGAGTGAAATCAAAAAGCCATACAAAGCACGATTGGCGCGGCGATTGCGATAGGTCTCCCATCGCCCTGCGAGTGACGCGGGGATCGGAAATTCGGACAATCTAGGAGACGCAAGATGATTTCGCAGCAAGAACTGCAGGGGAACTGGAACCAATTCAAAGGTCAAATCAAGAACAAGTGGGGCCAGCTCACAGACAACGACTTGACCCAAGCCGAAGGCAACGTCGAACGCCTTGTCGGCATGATCCAGCAGAAGACCGGCACCGCCCGGCGGGAAGTTGAAGAATTCTTCGACGGCTGCATGAAGGAAGGCTCGAAAGTGTCGCAGCGCGTCGCGGCCACTGCTCGCGATTATTCGCAGCAAGCGGGAGAGGCCATTTCTCAAGGCTATGAGCATGTCTCGGCTGGCCTGCAAGAGGGCTATGACCAGGCCGGAGAAGTTATCAAGGCTCGCCCGGCGGAAAGTCTGTCGGCCGCCTTCGCGGCTGGCATCCTCGCCGGCATCGTGGTGACGCTGCTGATGCGGCCTTCACGCTAATTGTCAACAGCGATCCGGGGTGAAACGCGCGCGGACATTGCCGCGACGCGTCCAGGGATAATCCGCGTCGAGGAATACATATCGTGGTAGATGGGCCGCTCACGGCGTCTGAAATTCGCACGCGCATGCAAGGCATTCGTCGAGATTTGAATCTCGATATGCATGGCGTGGTCTCGAATGCGACAGATATGTTCGACTGGAAGAACTATGTGCGGACATTTCCGTGGACTAGTCTCGCAGTCGCGGGAGTAGTGGGCTATTTTTTAATTCCTCGCCGCTCCAAAGTGGTGACGCTCGATAAGTCGGCGATTGATGCGCTACTCCAGGAGCATCGCTCAACGGCGGTTTTCACTTCGCCCAACGCTGCACCGCGACAGCCTCCCCAGGCCGCTCCCGGTATGGCGCGTGAATTATTTCAGCTTGCGAAAGGGGTGGCGATTCGAGTGGGCATGAGTTACGCCACTCGCTATGGGACGCAGATTTTGTCATCGTTGCTGGACTCGGCTACTCAAGCTTCCAGCCCAGCGACGCCTGAGAAGGAGCATCCCACAGACTCTCCTTTCGCTCACGCGTCCCGGTTTGGCGGTTTCGGTCGACCCTGACAGCACGTTGAAAATCGTAGCGGCACGTTTCCAAAGTGCCCGTTACGAGCAAAATGTGATATGAGAATCGATGACTCACACATTAAGAAACGTGTGCCACAGGAAGTTCCACAGCCTGCTAGTCTTCGTCCGTTGATCGATATCCCAAAGGTATGACATCGTGCAAACCGCTACAAGAAACGGTCAACGACTTGATGAGTCGGCGGCAGGCATCAAAGAGAATCTGGCGAATGTCGCCGATGATCTGATGATACTCGCCGAGCTGCAAACGAAGCTGCTCACCTTGGATTTGCAGGATGCCGCGGCCAAAGCGCGCGGCCCTGTGATTCTGATGATCGGCGGAGGGTGTGTGGCACTCGGTGCCCTACCGCCGCTGCTCATGGGGTTGGGTGGCCTGTTGGCGCGTTCACTCGAGTGGTCGGAACCGCTCGGGTGGTTGGTTGTCGCTGGGGTGGCACTGGTGGTGGGGGTGGGGGCGGCTTGGGCCGCATCTCAAAATCTGTGTCAGTGCGGGAAAATTTTCGACCGCTCCCGAACGGAGCTGACGGAAAATATCGCCTGGATTAAACGTGTTATACAACGCTCTTTTCCAGCACGCCGACCGAATAGTTAGTGCCTGGCTGCTGGAGTTCACTTTTTAAGGAGAAAGATTCATGGCTACAAAGACTGCAACCCGGCCAGCCAATGGCAATACTGACATGCGCGCTGAAGCCGCGCGTTTCCAGGAGATGGCTGGAACTGCCACGGAAGACGTTTTCACCATGGCGAAAGACTACGTGAAGGCCAATCCCGAAAACGCCGCTCTGTGGTGTCTGGGCATTGGCTTCGTCCTGGGCTGGAAACTCAAGCCCTGGTAAGCGGAATCAAAGTTTCGCCATCATTCAGCCCGCTGCGTGGAACGTTCTTCCGCTCAGCGGGCTGATTTTTTAGATAGTGGCTCAGCGTCATTCGTGCCACGCCCACGCGCTTCGCGCGGGCGTGGCACCGCAAAAAATCAACATTGTCGCACGACCAATTCACGTCAGACTTTCCATCCGCACATCGGTCCCACCTGCGTAATAACGGCCGAAGCGGTTCGCGAGGAAATCCGCGAAGGGGACATCTTCCTGACGCACAAAGCCGCGACGAGGCAGCTTGCCGTGGGCATGCAGATCGACGGCCGTGCAAATTCCCGCGGCGGTGGTGATTTGAATCGCGCTCCAGTGCTGATTGCCGATCTTCTGATGGTAAATTTTGCGCGCATCGCTCACCTGCTCGAACTGGCCATTGCGCATTCCGGAAACATTCACAAAGGTGATGACCACATCCTGATAGGTGATCGGTATGGCGTGTTCGAGAATTTCTTTGAGTAAGGTCCGCCGTTCGGAGAGTCTCAAGCCACTGAGCAGGAACTGCATCAAATCGCGATGGCCCGTGTAACGGATGGTGCGGTAATTCAGTTCGCGAGCTTTGCCTTGCATCGTTTCGCAGAGCGTGCCCAAACCGCCGGACGTGTTGAACGCCTCGTACCGCACGCCGTCGAGGGAGAACTGTTCGTACCCTTCCAGCGGCAGCACGTCGGTGAGGTTCCCCTCGTGAATCGCTTCACACGGGTTGCAATATTCATTGATCAAGCCATCGGTCGACCAGGTGAGGTTGTACTTCAATGTGTTGCTGGGAAACTGAGGCAGCGCGCCGACGCGCATGTGGACCCGATCCAGCGTATCAAACTGTTGCATCACATGATTAGCGATAATGGAAATGAATCCCGGGGCCAGTCCACATTGCGGCATCAAAATGCAGCCATCCGGGCAGCGGTCGGCGAGTTGCCTCACGGCCCGCGTCGTGGCGACATCTTCCGTCAGGTCGAAGTAACTCGTCGCCGTCTCCACCGCGACTTGCGCCACCAGCGGATTCGCCGAGAAGACCAGCGCGGAAATCACGGAATCACGATCCGCCATCAAGCGCCGCAGTTCGCTTTCATGGCCCGCATCGCAAACCGCCGTTGGCACGGGGGTCTGCTTCGCGAGTTGCTCCAGCGCGGCAGGCTCCGCATCGGCGACAACCAGATCGAAGTCCCCGGCGGTGTACAGCAGGCTGGCAATCGCCCGGCCAATTTTCCCCGCCCCGAGTAACAGCACGCGATGCATGGCCATCTCCGCTTCGAGTCAGGAGTTCCTAAACAACTTGTCGCGCAACTCACTGGCTTTAGATAGAAAGAGTTCTTTATTGATTCGGATGATCCTCAATGTAGAGCACTTGCTCCGCAAGTGCATTTTCCGCACTTGCGGAGCAAGTGCTCTACATTCCGGACCAGACCACATCGTGGAATTGTATCCGATAGCCAATTTACGCGTCACATGTCATCGGCTACAATGAATGGGACCAGCTGACGCATTCGTACTGATGGGATTTCGCCTGATGAGATGTCGCATTTCAGGTTATGGGTGGGCGTTGGTGGGCCTTGTGCTGACTTCAACGTGTTCAGCCGCGGAGCCGTTGCACTTCAATCGCGATATCCGGCCGATTCTGTCCGATAAGTGCTTCGCCTGTCATGGCAACGACAAGAACAAACGCAGCGTCGACATGCGGCTCGATGTCCGCGAGTCCGCTGTCACCGCGGGGGCCATTGTTCCCGGCAAGCCCGACGAGAGCGCGGCGTTGGAGCGGATGCTCAGCGACGATCCCGACATGCAGATGCCGCCGCCGCACGCCAAGCTCGGGAAACTCTCGCCTGAAGAAATTCAGAAAATCCGCCAGTGGATTGCGGAGGGGGCCGAGTACGAACCTCACTGGTCCTTCATCAGTTTGAAACCGGTCACGATTCCCGAATCCGCCGGCCTCTCGCCGATTGACGCGATTGTCGCAGCGGGATTGGCCAGGCGCGGACTCACGCTGCAACCGGAAGCGAGCAAAACGGCATTGCTCCGCCGCGTGACATTCGACCTCACCGGCTTACCGCCGACACCGGCCGAGGTGGCCGCGTTTTTGTCCGACACCTCGCCGGAAGCGTATGAGAAGGTGGTCGACCGGTTGTTGGCGTCCGAAGCGTATGGCGAACGGATGACGGTCGACTGGCTCGATATTTCTCGGTACGCCGACAGCTACGGTTTCCAAGTCGACCGGGAACGCGATGTCTGGGCGTGGCGCGACTGGGTGATCAAGGCGTTCAATACGAACCTACCGTTTGATCAGTTCATCACCTGGCAGATCGCCGGCGACATGCTCCCCAACGCGACCGACGAGCAGATTCTCGCCACCGCGTTCAACCGCCTGCATCAACAGGAAACCGAAGGGGGCAGCGTCGAAGAGGAATACCGGGTGGAATACGTCTGCGACCGGGTGCAGACCTTCGCCACTGCTTTTCTAGGTTTGACGTTTGAATGCGCCCGCTGCCACGATCACAAATATGACCCCATCACGCAAAAGGAATATTACGGCCTGTTCGCGATGTTTCAGAACATCGACGAAGCCGGGCTGTATGCCTACTTCACACCGTCACCCCCGACACCAACCTTGTGGCTGAACGACCAGTCGGGCAAAGACCGGCTGCGAACGTTGCAGGAGAAAATCACACAGTTGGAACAGCAGGGGAAATCACTGCGGGAATCCCGTCGCGAGGCATTCACAGCCTGGTTGAACAATCGGCCGCAGGAAGTTTCGCTTCCCGGCGAAGTGGCGCGGTTCTCATTCGATGCAGTCGATGCGGGCAAACTGGCGAACGCCATTGCTGCCGACAAACCGGCCACGCTCGGCGGGAACGCGCTGGTCGAAGGGCAGACGGGACAAGCGATTCAGTTCACGGGGGATGACGCCGTCGGCACCGAGTTCGGCAACTTCCCGCGTCATGCCCCGTTTACCATTTCGCTGTGGATGAAAACCCCGGATGTGAAAGAACGAGCCGTGGTTTTGCATCGGTCGGCCGCATGGACCGATGCGGCCAGTCGCGGCTACGAATTATTGATTATCGATGGCCGGTTGCGGTGGTCGCTGATTCATTTCTGGCCGGGCAACGCGATCTCCATCGAATCGATGGAGCAGCTTCCCGTACAGGAATGGGTGCATGTCGTCGTGTCGTCGGACGGAAGCAGCCGAGCCGACGGCTTGCGGCTGCTCATCAATGGGCAGCCCGTCTCGGTGGATGTTCTGAAAGATCAACTCACCAAGGAAATCACCGGCGGTGGCAATGGGGGCGACAACATTCGGCTCGGCGAACGCTTTCGGGATCGCGGTTTCACCGGTGGTCAGGTGGACGACCTCCGCATCTTTGATCGCCAGTTGACGCCGTTTGAATCCTTCACGACGTACGCCCTGGAGAGCGCCCGGACCGTTCTGACAACATCGCCGACGGAATTAACGGAGGCCGTGCGGGAGCAACTTTATGATTATTATCTCGCCGCTATCGATGAGGAATGGAAGAAACATCTCGCCGAGTTGACCGCCGCCCGCGCGGAGGAGTCGCAGTTCGCCGAGGGGGTGCGCGAGGTGATGGTCATGCGGGAGTTGCCGGAACCCAAACCGGCGTATGTGCTCTTTCGCGGGGAGTACAATCAACGGCGTGAGGCAGTGACGGCCGGAATTCCCGCCGCGGTGACACCCTTCGATGCCGGTACGCCGCGCAATCGGCTGGAACTGGCGGCCTGGCTCACCGACCGCCGGCATCCGCTGACGGCCCGCGTCACCGTCAATCGTTTCTGGCAAAGTTTGTTCGGAATCGGACTTGTCAAAACGTCGGAAGATTTCGGCAGTCAGGGATCTCAGCCCGAGTATGCCGCCGTCCTCGACTGGCTGGCGCTGCGGTTCATCGACAGCGGCTGGGATACGAAGGCGCTGCTTAAGACCATCGTCATGAGCCGAACATACCGCCAGCACAGCCTCGCCGATGCGCAGACGATGGCCGATGATCCGGAGAACCTGTGGCTGGCGCGCGGTCCTAGCTTTCGTTTATCCGCCGAGATGATTCGGGATAATGCCCTCGTGTCGTCCGGTTTGCTCAAGCAGCAAATTGGCGGCGGCCCGGTGAATCCGTACGAAATGAGCGAATCGTTCAAGCCGGCCCAACCCTCCGGCGGCGATGGCGTTTATCGTCGCAGTCTGTACACATTCTGGCGGCGCACCGGTCCGCCGCCGGCGATGATCGCGTTCGACGCCCCCCGCCGCGCGGTCTGCACCGCCAAGCGCGAACGGACCGATTCCCCCCTGCAACCGCTGATTCTGCTCAACGGCATTCAATATGTCGAAGCAGCCCGCGTGCTGGGGGAGAAGCTGCATCAAGAGACCAACGGCGATGTCGCAGCGATGATTCAGCAGGGGTTCCTCCGCTGCCTCAGCCGTCCGCCGGATGCCCGCGAGGTGGAGATTCTCACGCGGCTGTATCGCGAACAATTGGACTATTTCACGCAGCACCCGACTGAAGCCGACGCCTTGTTGAAAATCGGCACGACCGCGCGCATCGCAGACATTCCCGGCCCGCATGCGGCCGCGGCATTGGTTTTGGCCCAGGCACTTCTGAATCATGATGAGGCGGTGGTGAAACGATGAATGACATGCTTCCTCACACCGAAATTCCGATTAGTCAAAGCCCCGCGTCGGCGATGCCGGGACCGCTGCCAGGAAGCGGCGCGAACCGCCGCACATTCCTCAACCACTTCGGCATGGGCCTGGGGGGCATCGCGCTGTCGGAAATGCTCGCGCGAAACGCGCAGGCCGCCGATCACGGCGTGCTGCCGGCCCCACACATCGCGCCCAAAGCCAAACGAATCATCTACCTCTTCATGTCGGGAGGGCCGTCGCACCTCGATCTGCTCGATTACAAGCCGCTGCTGAATCAACGGCATGGTGAACAACTGCCCGACAGTGTTCGCGGCACTCAACGTTTAACCGCGATGTCTGGCAATCAGGCGTCGATTCCCCTCGTCGGTTCGCCGTTCAAATTCACCCAGCACGGCCCGGCGGGTGCCTGGTTCAGCGAAACCTTGCCGCACACCGCCTCGATCGCAGACAAAATCTGCGTCGTCAATTCGCTGTATACCGAGGCCATCAACCACGGCCCCGGTGTGACATTCGTGCAGACGGGAACGCAAATCGCCGGCCGGCCGAGTTTCGGCGCATGGCTCAGTTACGGACTTGGCCAGGAGAACAGCAATCTGCCGTCATTCGTTGTGCTCATCACGAAAGACAAGGGGGGCCAGCCGCTGGGATCGCACCTGTGGGGCAGCGGCTTCATGCCGTCGAAACATCAGGGTGTGTTATTCCGCGCCGCGGAAGATCCAGTGTTGTATCTGCGCAACCCGGCCGGTCTCGGGGCCGAGGGTCGGCGGTTACTGCTGGATCGACTGAAAGAGTTGCACGAACATCAGTTTCTCGGCACACCGGATGTGGAAATCCAGAGCCGCATCGAAAATTACGAGATGTCGTTCCGTATGCAGTCCAGCATTCCGGAAGCGACAAACCTCGCGCAAGAGCCTCAGCATGTGCTTGATCTCTACGGCCCCGATGTCGCGACTCCGGGAACGTTCGCCGCGAATTGCCTGTTGGCGCGGCGTATGGCGGAACGGGGAGCCCGCTTCATTCAACTTTATCATCAGGATTGGGATCATCACGGCGGCATCGCGGGGGGCATTCCCGCGTTGTGCAAAGAGACCGATCAACCCGCCGCGGCATTGGTGAAAGACCTGGAACAGCACGGCTTGCTCGACGAAACGCTGGTGGTGTGGGGCGGGGAGTTTGGCCGCACCAATTATTGCCAGGGGAAAATCTCGCCCGGCTTCGGCCGCGATCATCATCCCCGCTGTTTCAGCATGTGGCTCGCCGGCGGCGGCATCAAACCTGGCGGGCAGTTCGGCTCGTCGTGTGAATTCGGCTACAACATCGCCGAGAACGGCGTCTCGGTACATGATCTGCAAGCCACGATCCTGCATCAGCTCGGCATCGATCACGAACAACTCACCTACAAGTTCCAGGGCCGCCGCTATCGTTTGACCGACGTGCATGGCGTGGTGGTGCCTGGCATGCTGGCATGATGCCGAACGGGCCATTGCCAATTCAAGAATGTAGAGCACTTGCTCCGCAAGTGCTAGTTTTTGCACTTGCGGAGCAAGTGCTCTACATTCAAAGAACCCCGCGCATGGCGATTTGCGAAATTGTGCCGACCTCAGTACGCTACGGGTGAAGTTTCCGTCACAGCGAACGAGGTGGAATTCGAGGCATGGGACCAGACTTTTCCAAATCCGAACTCATTCCAGTCATCGCGCAAGACGCCGCCGGCGGCGATGTGCTGATGCTCGCGTACATGAACGCCGAGGCGTATCAGGAAACACTACGCACGGGGCGTGTCTGCTACTACAGCCGCAGCCGTAAGAAATTGTGGCGCAAGGGCGAAGAGAGCGGCAACGTGCAGGAATTGAAGGAGCTGTTTTACGACTGCGACGCCGATACCCTGCTGGTGAAAGTGAACCAGGTGGGTGGGGCCGCGTGTCATGAGGGATATCGCAGTTGCTTTTTCCGCAAACTTGATCCGGCGACGGGCGACACCACCATCGTCGGCGAACGCGTGTTTGATCCGTCCACCGTTTACAAGAAACACTAAACTGTGACGGAGCGCCCCCGCTTGCCGCGACTCCGCTGCGGCATCGGTCAAACGAGATTGTCGACCCCGAAATTGGTCGATCAAATTAAGCAGGATATGATCGCTGGCAGATTCCGTTACGAGAGCATTGAAGGCCGCATCTTCGGCTGGAGTGATGATCGACAAACCTATTTTATTTGCGAAGGACACCATCGAATCGTCGCCGCGTTGGAGATCTACTGGGAAACCGGTGATCGAAGTTGTCTAGACCGGCTCCTGGCGTGCGGATTGTGGGAAGCACTCCCGCCGCGAACCAATCGTCGGCTGCCAACGCGTTCCTTCTGGTCACGACTGCTCAGCACGCTGGGATGGTAATCATCATGGACCGATCAACACGTTCCGCATCACTGGTTTGCCAGGGAATTATGGCAGGCCAGTCGCTGATTCCCCCGTTTGAGGTCTTCCCGGGGCAGATCGTGAAGCTGGTTTTTCCCCCCGGAAACACGCCCGATATGCAGCTTGCTGAGCAGCGAATTCGACAAGAATTGAATCGGACCAGCCGCGCGTCGGCTGTACAACTGGCCGAACCGCTGGGCTGGTGGCGCGATGTATTTCAGCCACAAACAGCGGCACAATGGCTCATGACGCACGCCGAAATGTCGCGGAGGGAGGCTGCTGAAAAACTCACTCGCTTCCAAGTCAACCCGGATGCCATCCTGCGGGAACTGGCAGGAAATCCGCGTTGGATGCTGGGATTTGCCGCTGCGATGCATCATTCCCCGGACGTACTCGTCTTCACGACCACCGGCTGCGACCCCTGGGGAATTCAGTTCGCTCTTCAGACTGTGCAAAGCGAACTGCAAGGTGCCGCCGTTTATTTGACATGCAATACCAGTCTGGCAATCTCCGAGCCGAACTATGCGGCGGTCCTCGAAGTGCAGGAGGCTGAGCGGAAGGTCGCCTGATGCAAGACTCGATTCACTATCTTGATTGACGATGCGGCCGGTTGATCGATCCGGCCGATTCCATTTCTCATTTTAGGTTTAGCACGCAACTCATGGAACGCACACTCAAACTCGGCATCCCCGCGGGAAGCCTGCAGGAAGCCACCGCCGAATTGTTCAAGAAGGCGGGCTATCACATCAAGTTCAGCAGCCGTTCGTATTATCCGGAAGTCGACGATCCGGAAATCGAATGCATGCTGATCCGCGCGCAGGAAATGGCCCGGTATGTCGAGCAGGGCATTCTCGATGCGGGCATCACGGGTTACGACTGGATCATCGAGACCGAGGCGAACGTCCATCAGATTTGCGAATTGATGTTCTCGAAGGTCAGCCGCCGTCCGGTGCGCTGGGTTCTCTGCGTCCCCGAAGATTCGCCGGTGCAATCGGTGAAAGACCTGCACGGCAAACGGATCGCCACCGAAGCCGTGGGCCTGACGAAGCGGTATCTGGCCCGACACAATGTCGAGGCCGCCGTCGAGTTCTCCTGGGGCGCGACGGAAGTGAAGCCTCCCAAACTCGCCGATGCCATCGTCGAGGTCACCGAGACCGGCAGCAGTCTCAGGGCCAACAATCTGCGCATCGTCGATGAAGTTCTCCAAAGCACCACGCGGTTCATCGCCAATCAAGATGCTTTCGCCGACAGTTGGAAGCGGACCAAATGCGAGAACATCGCGCTCATGCTGGAGTCGTGTCTGGCGGCGGAAACGAAAGTCGGCCTGATGATGAATGTCCGCCGGGCCGATCTGGCGAGCATCCTCGGCATTCTTCCCTCACTGCAGAAACCAACCGTCTCGTCGCTGTCCGACCCGGACTGGGTGGCGTTGAACACCATCGTCGACGAGCAATATGTCCGCACCGTCATTCCGCAACTCAAAGCCGCCGGCGCCTGCGGCATTGTCGAATACCCGATCAACAAGATCATCGACTGATCAACACCGGCGACGGATAACGCGAAAAAGGCAAACTGACCACGAAGGGTACGAAGTTCACGAAGTCAGATCATCTCATCTTCAGTTTTAGCCATTTCCGCTAGCGACAGGCTTTTGAAAATGGCTTGCGCTCAACTTCTTGCAGTTGTTCCAGACGGATCGCGTGATGAGGTTAACTTCGTGATCTTCGTGTCCTTCGTGGTAAGAATTCTGATCCCCATGTTTCTCCCCCGATCCGGCATCCATGATCGATCTCACCCGTACATCCACAGACTTGCCCCGAATTCATGTCGTTCCGGCCGATCCCGGCGTGCAATGGGTTCGAGATCCAATCGTCGCCATCGAAGCTCCGCCGGATGACGATTCGCGGCCCGCGCCTGAAACAATCTGGCCGACAACTGCGAAACGGACCGGCATCTGCGGGACTGTCAGCCCGCGCGTACTGCGCCTGCCGACCGGCGGCTACCGCATGTATTTCTCGCAGATCCTGCCCCGGCCCGGTCATCCCGCCGGGGCGAACGATTACGATCATTCCTCGGTTCGCATTCTCAGCGCGGTCTCCGCTGATGGAGAGAGCTGGACTCCTGAACCCGGCGTCCGATTGAGTCCGCAAGCGGGCGGGGCGGGCGATTATCGAGTGGTTTCATCAGAGGTGGTCCCGACCACCGACGGCCGACTGCGCATGTACTACGAGTGCTGCCGGGGTCCGCAGTCGATTCAGAACACCATCCTCAGCGCGATCTCCGACGACGGCTTGGACTGGCGGTTGGAACCCGGTGTGCGGCTCGAAATCGCCGGCCGCAATCTCGCTTCCCCGCGCATTATCCATTTCCCCGACGGCATCTGCCGGCTATATGTCCTCGATCGCGGTCGAGGCATCATCAGTGCGGCATCCATCGACGGCCTGCACTTTGAACTCGAACCGGGACTGCGGATAGCACAAGGGGATCAGTACGACGCCCTGACCGCCTTCGCCCCGGAAATCGTGCGGATTGCGAACGCCGGGTATGTGATGTATTACGCCGGCTACTCAGCCAGCAACCGCGCCCACATTCTTCGCGCGGAATCGGCCGACGGCTTGGTCTGGCGGAAATCCCCTGAGCCGGTGTTATCACCCGGCGGCCCATGGGACGCCGCCAAGTGTTCCGAGATGTGCCTTTACCCGCTGCCCACAGGAAGCGAAGGCCGCATCCGCTACCGCATGGTCTACGAAGCCTGCGACGGCACCGCCGAGAACGAACGCGGCGTCTGGCGCATCGCCAGCGCCACCTCGCCGTGATGGATGATTCCTGCTGCTTGAATGTCGAGCCTTGGAATGTAGAGCACTTGCTCCGCAAGTGCAAAAACTGGCACTTGCGGAGCAAGTGCTCTACATTCCAAGGCGAACAACAAACTCGGGCAACGGGTGGCTGGGACGCTCTTTCGTGTCCCACGCGTTTCGAGCATCATGGCCCCAGCTTGAATTGATCCCGTGAGTGCCATCGATGAACGGCTGCGTGCCCATCGCAGCGGCGACAGCCGCAAGCGGTTATCATCAATGCATCAACTTGACGAAACCTTGGAACGCGACGCGACTTTGGTCATCCGCGGACTCACGATCTAGAAAGCGAACGAACTGATGTCCGCGCAATCTCCCTACGACTTACATCCCACCAGGTCGAATGGGAAGCAAGTCGTCGCGTGGTTCGTACTGATCGCGCTGACGGCGTGGCTTTCCGTGAGCAGGCACTGGTTACTGCCGCTGCGCGATGCGATCAACATGTCGCGTTGGGTCAATGGCGAGGTCACCTTGCAGCAGATTGCCACGCGGCTCCTCACTACCTGGGCGTTCGACACAGCCGCATTGGTCGCCATCGGTGCTGCCACGATGATCGCCCTGAATTCGAGGCTCGCGCGGATGAAACCGTTCGCGGGATTCCTGACGGTATTCATGGCAGGCCTGGTGATTGCAGGCATCGTTCGTGGGGCACAGCTCGGGCGCTGGCCCGATGGCGGACATTGGGTGATTCCGTTGTTCGCCTTTCTCTCAGGGGCCGCCTTAGGCCGCGCACTGGGATGCGGCCGGCATGCGCTGGTTCGTCTGGCGGTGCAACTCGGCGTGGTCAGCTTAGTCTTCGGCGGACTCGCGATTGTGGCGCTGCAATGGGTGATCGACAGGTCTCCGCTGGCATTTCAACCCGCGCTCGCCACGGAATTCTCCAAGCACGCCCTGGCGAACACACTCCGCGGCGTCCGTGGCGAGGAGCATGAGGGCCGGCGCGTGCGTCTCACGGAGCAGGATCTCAACGGACTGATCGCGTTCACGGCAGCTCGCATCGGCCGCGAAGCCAAAGGGCGTGTGGAAATGAATCGTGGAGTAATCGATGCCGAGGTCTCCGTCCGCCTGCCCGGCCGCACGCGACGGTATGCGAATCTGCGCATGCGAGGTGCCGCCCAGATTGATCACGGCAAGCTGGCCCTTCGGGGCGAGCAACTTACCATTGGTTCGCTGTCCGTACCCCGGTTTCTTGTTCCGCTGTTTTCCGGACCGGTCGCCTCCGCGTTGAGCCACGACCCCGACTTGCGGAGTATGATCGGTTCCATCGCGCTCTTACGCTTGAACCCTGGTTTGGCCGACATCGTGTTCAAGCCCGGCGAGTGCAGCGACACGTTTGTCCCCGCCCTGGCTCACGCGCTGACCGGCCGAACCAGCGTGGCGGCCGAGGTCCGCGCCCAGGTCCGACAGCTTGTCGAAAACTCTGACAGTTTGCCGCCGGGGGATGACCGTTTGGTGGAATTACTCCGTCGCGCGTTTGCTTTTGCCCGGCAACGTTCGACCGACGGCGACCCCGTCGAGGAGAATCGCGCGGCCATTCTGGCCTTGGCCATTTTGGTGGGACATCCGCGCGTGGAGACCGTGATCGGCTCGGTCCTCGATGAACCACTTCGCGCGCAGGCGCAGCGTAACCTGGCCGGCACCGTCTTGCGCGGCCGAGTCGATTGGACGAAGCACTTCGCCCTCAGCGCCGGCATGGTCGCGATGGCCTGTGAAGGGGTCAGCGACCAGGTCGGGGTGCTCAAAGAATTGCGCGACTCGCAAGGGGGCAGCGGGTTTTCGTTTGGCGATATGGCCGCCAACCGCGCCGGCATTCGCCTGGCACAATCCGCCCTCTTCAACGCCGACTCGGCCCGCATCATGCAGAACCGACTGGCCCGAAATGTGGTGATCGACGACATCTTTCCCGACGTCTCCGATCTCCCCGAAGACCTTACGGCCGCCGAGCTGCAAACCCGCTTCGGCGGCGTGAATGGTGCCGAGTATCAAAGCCTCATCACCGAAATCGACCGCCGCCTCGCAACATGCTCCGTGCTGCAGCCGTAATCCTGCTCACGGTGCTGAACGAAATCGGTCTGCACGCCCGAACTTGGCGCGATGAATGGACTGCTACACACCGGGGCAAGAGGTCAGACCCAGAACGATTCCACTGTGGCGTAGGCCACCATCGCAATCCCAGCCACCAGTTTCCCGACTGTGCCGAGCAATCGACCGACCAAGGCGGCCATGCTGATGGAGAGCTTTTCTCGATCCGCGCGGCCATTCCAGGTTTCGCCCAAATAGGCGCCCACGAACGCACCGAGCGCTCCGCCGCCCAAGGCAGCGAGTAAGGGACCGACAATTGGCACGGGCACGCCGATGAAGGCTCCCGCAACGCTTCCCAGCATTGCGCCGAAGATCGAGAGTACGATCGAGCGACGGCTGGCACCCAGCTTGGCAGCCCCCGCGGCTCCTGCAATCAGTTCCAGGAGTTCGCCCAGCCCGGCCAGCGCTACCAAACCTCCGACCGCCCACCAACTCATTCCCAGTCCATTTTCCTGTTCGGGGAGCAGAACTGCGTAGAAGACTGCCAGCGAGACGATGCCCCAATTCCCCGGCAGGCTGAAACATGTGGCGATCCAGCAGACCACGTTCCCCAGCAGCAGCAAGCTGCCGGCCAGAAAATACGCCCAGAAGGGAGGAGCATCGATCACGTCACGATTCCGCGAGACTGCAACTTGGATTGTCGAGTGATGACGATCTTGGCAATCGACTCATCTTAGGCGGATTACAACGGCCAGCGCATCAAAATCGTGCAGCGTGAAGGACTTTGAGGGGATAGGACGGATCAAGGGCGCAATGCAGGCGTTTCGGCTTGGAGCCGCGGTTGTGGCGCGCCTCGTGATCAACCAAAACGACTGCGTTATGATGCTCCGGCCGTCGGCACAATCCGATCATGCGACGCTGTGACTGTCAAACTTGATGAACGGCTTCCAATTTGGCACTCTTATTGCGCAACAGACGAGTGCCTAATTCGACGCCACCGCAAGTGCTTTGATATGAGACACTTGCGGTGGGCGAAATTCCGCAGCGGAGAGGGAGGGATTCTACTTTGCCCCCTATTTCAACGCCTGAAATTCAAGCCATTTCCTGCACTAACCTCTGTCTAGGTTGAGATTTAGACGAGTTGCAGTCAATGGCAGCCGAACTCACGGATTCTCAGGAAGTGTCAACGAATTTGGCACACTGTGCCAAATCCCGCATTGCAGATTGATTGTGGACCGGTCGCCGTGTTCAACGGAGATCCGAGTTCATCATGTCCAATTTCAGCCTGTTGAATCCGCCGCTCGTTGCCCGGAATGGAAGTGTGTTGCGCTGCGTCATTGTCGCCCGCATCAGCACGGAGCATCAAGACGTCAAGAGCCTCGAAGATCAGATTGCCAAGTGTCAGGCCTACATTCGCGAGCACTACAACGGTCAAACGGAATTCATCTGCATTTCCAGCCAGGGTAGTGGCGAACATCTTGACCGCCGGGAACTCGTCGAGTTGGAAGAACGGATCGAGAGCCGCCAGATCGATCTCGTCATTGCGGAAGATTTGTCGCGCATTTGCCGGCGACGACGGGCCTACGAATTTTGCGAACTCTGCCAGGATTTTGAAGCCCGCCTGATTGCCATCAATGATCGGGTCGACACGCAGGTCGATGGCTGGGAAGATTCCGCCTTCATCGCCACCTGGCACCATGAACGCTCGAATCGGGATACCGCAGGCCGCATCCGCCGCAGCCTCAACAATCGCTTCGATCAAGGAGG
>Ga0335397_10002779_pt1 | contig 23738 bp, 24 predicted proteins | sample MAT04_FD_205740 | JGI IMG/M metagenome (GOLD analysis project Ga0335397, IMG submission 205740) | Freshwater microbial communities from Lake Fryxell liftoff mats and glacier meltwater in Antarctica - MAT-04 (spades assembly) (version 2) ... | reverse complement strand
ACGTTGAGGAGGATACTGCCGCGTCCCTTACCGCTCCGGCGAAGGGCAGGAAGCAGGGCCTTGGTGAGCATGATTGGAGCGGTGAGATTCAGGTCGATCATGGCGTGGACGTCCGCATCGGAGGTCAGCTCGAGCCGGCCAGCGCGCACGTTGCCGGCGTTGTTGACGAGAAGATCCACCGCGCTCCACGATGCAACCGCTTGAGAGATTCGCTCTACTGCGCCGGGCTGGGTCAGGTCTTCAACCAGGATCTCGGTCGTTCCCCCCTCAGCCGCAACGAGCCGTGCGGTTTCTTCGAGCGTGGCCGGCTGTCGGCCGACGAGCAGGAGGTGACCGCCGCGTCGCCCGAATTCGAGCGCAAGGGCCCGGCCGATGCCCTGACCGGCGCCCGTGATGATTCCGTGTCGATTGCTGAGATCCAGATTGTTGAGGTCCATAAGCGATCTTCTTCCTTCGATTGCGGCGGATGACGGCGGTCAGACTGCCCCGACCCCCGCCACGGGGCTCCTACAGACAACAGGCCATCGCGAAGGAAATTCCCGGCCGTTCTCTCTGCGTACGACACGAACTTTCAGAGAACCGCCGTTCGCGGCCGAAGGCCCTCCATCACGAAAGCACCGACAGGCTCGCGTCAGCCCTGTTGACGGTCGACCTTCTCGGTGGGAAAGAGAATGTTTGCGAGCTGCAGTATCTGCCGGCTCGCCGACAGCGGAGTCGCCGAGCCGGAGGATGATGCGAGGTCGAGCTCGTAGCCGTCGAATGCAGCGACGAGACCGGATACGCGACCCTCGCTGTGATGGGTCCCAACAGTCGCGGATTGATGGCGCGGGTCTCGCCCGACAACTGGGGCCCTGAGGCGCAGCGCTACGGGTGGGGGCGCGAGGTCGAAGTGGCGGATGCCCGTGCCTACGCACTTCGTTTGAGCTTCGTCGGAGAACTCGGCTATGAGCTGTACGTTCCGGCCGATCAGGCAGTCAACGTCTACGACGCCCTGGTCGCCGAGGGCCATGACTTCGGGCTGAAGTTGGCCGGGTACCACGCACTCGACTCACTGCGCAGCGAGAAGGGCTACCGGCATCTCGGCCATGACATCGGCCCGATCGACGACCCCGTTGAAGCAGGCCTCGGTTTCACTGTGTCGATGGCCAAGCCGGACGACTTCGTCGGCCGCGCGGCCCTCGAAAGCCGGGCAGGTCGCCCTCGTGACACCCGCACCGTCTTCGTAGCATTGCGGGACCCCGCACCAGTCTTCGTTCACGACGAACCGGTGCTCTGTGCCGGCCGTGTCGTAGGACGGCTCACTAGCGGGAGTTACGGTTACACGCTGGGGCGGGCTTGTGGAATCGCAAGGATCAGAACCGGTGTGCCAGATGACGCTCGGTTCAGCGTATTGTGCGGCTCGGTCGAATTCGAGGCGGACGTGTCCCTGGCACCGTTCTACGACCCGGCGGGAATCAGATTGAAGAGCTGACCCGTCACAAAGTTGACGGGTCAGCGCGCGCTATTTGAGGATACGAATGAGCTTCTTGTTGGCGAACTCGGCCATGCCGAAGCGACCGAGCTCCCGGCCGAAGCCAGACCTCTTCACGCCGCCAAAGGGAAGCTCCGGGCCGTCGAGGAGCGAGCCGTTGATGAAGACCATCCCGGCGTCGATCAGATCGGCGACACGCAGGGCCTGCTCCGCATCCGTCGTGAAGAGATAGGAACCCAGGCCATACGGGATGTCGTTGGCCACCTGCACCGCCTCGGACTCGTTCTCCACACGATAGATGGCGGCCACCGGCCCGAAGAACTCTTCCCGGTAGGCGTCACTCTGCGGGGATACACCCGTGAGCACCGTCGAGGAGTAGAAGGCGCCGTCGCGGCGCCCGCGCAGAACAACGGTCGCTCCCTGAGTCTCGGCGCGCTGCAGCTGCTCCTCGAGTGTCTCTGCGGCGCCGAGCGACGAGAGCGGGCCCAGCGTCGTCTCAGGAGAGGTAGGGTCGGCGGGCACATTGCCGCCGATCTTCGCCGTGAAGAGTTCCGTGAAGGCGTCGAACAGGCCATCGATCACGATGAAGCGCTTGGCTGCGTTGCAGGACTGCCCAGAGTTGTCCAGGCGGGCGGCGACGGCCGCATCGACGGCTTCCTCGAGGTTGTCGGTGCTGAGCAGAATAAACGGATCTGATCCGCCCAATTCGAGCACGACCTTCTTGAGGTTGCGGCCGGCAACCTCGGCGACCGCCGCCCCTGCACCCTCGGAACCGGTCAGCGAAACACCGCACACCCGGGGGTCAGCGATGATGTCCGCGATCTGGGCGTTCGACGCGTAGAGGTTCTGGTACGCACCCGCGGGGAAGCCGGCATCCTCGAAGATCTGCTCGATAGCGGCGGCGGATTCGGGGCACTGCGAGGCATGCTTGAGCAGGATCGTGTTGCCGAGCACCAGGTTCGGGCCTGCGAAGCGCGCGACTTGGTAGTACGGGAAGTTCCACGGCATGACGCCGAGGAGCACGCCGAGGGAGGCGTTGCGCATGAACGCCGAGCCCTCCCCGCCGATCAGCTCAATCGGCTCGTCGGCGAGGAAGGCCTCGCCGTGGGTGGCGTAGTACCCGTAGATGTCCGCTGCGAAGTCAACCTCGCCGAGGGCCTGCTCGAGGGGCTTGCCCATCTCGCGCACGATGAGGTCGGCCAGGTGCTCCCGGCGCTCGGAGTGCAGGTCCGCGACCCGCTGCATCAGGGCTGCACGTTCGGCCACCGAGGTGCTGCGAGAGAACCCGCTGTGGGCACGATCCGCGGCCCCGATAGCATCGGTCACCTCAGCATCCGTTGCCAGAGCAAAGCTCGGTCCGCTGACCCCGGTAGCGGGATTCGTAACTGCGTATTTGTTCATGATCTCTCCACAGGTTTCTTCGCTGACGCCGATCGAGAATGGGCCCGCAACTGCCTAAACAGGGCCGAGCTCGTGTCTTCACAGTCTGCCGCAGTTATGGCTTGAGGAGCGCCATTTTCGTGCACTCATCTGCAGAGGTGTCTGACCCTGCTCGGCGGTTGTCCCGCCCTGCTTAGCGCTATTCGAGCAACTTGCCGGCCTGGGTGACGTCCTCCATGAGTGCCGCGATCTCGGCAGGCACCGCCGGGATCTGCTCATGCGCGATTGAGCCGTCCGCTGACCACACCAGGTTGACCTGCAGGGCGGGGTCCATGTCGGGGTAGTCACTGCGGTTGTGAGCGCCGCGACTTTCCCGACGTTCCAGAGCGCAGGCGAGGGTTGCTCGCGCGGCCATGAGGGAGGCGCGCAGGTCGAAGGCATGCGCGAGTCCGGAGAAGCCCGCGACATCCGGATGAACGCCAATCCGGCTCTGGCGATCGTCGAGGTCGTCCAACTGGCGCAGCCCTTCAAGCAGCCCCGACTCGTCGCGCACTACTCCGCCGAAGTCCGTCATGGTGTTACGTATGTCGCGCTGCAACGCCCGCACATTCTCCTGTCCGTCGGAGGCGAGAGTGTCGCTGACCTCCCGCTCGGCTTCGTCGATCGCGTCCTGCGATCGATTCTGGGAGATGATGCCCGCGCTGTACTCGGCTGCAGCCTGACCGACGATCCGGCCGAAGACGAGCAGCTCGATGAGGGAGTTGCCGCCGAGCCGATTGGCCCCGTGCAGCCCACTGGATGCCTCGCCGATGGCGTACATCCCAACGACATCGGTGGAGTGGTCATCCGGTCGCACCCACACGCCGCCCATCGAATAGTGCGCGGTCGGGGCGATCTCGATAGCGGTGGTGGTGACGTCGAGTACCTGCAATTCGAGCATGGTCTGGTAGACGCGGGGCAGGCGCGTCATGATCGTCTCGCGAGGCAGGTGGGAAATGTCGAGCAGCACACCGCCCTTCGCGGTGCCGCGCCCCTCCTTGATCTCGGTATACGCGGCAAGGGCGACACGGTCGCGGGTCGACAACTCCATGCGCTCGGGGTCGTAGTTGGCCATGAACCGCTCGCCGAGTGCATTCCGCAGAACCCCACCCTCGCCCCTGGCGGCCTCGCTGATCAGGGTGCCGGCGGCGTTCTCTGGTTCAAGGATGCCACTCGGGTGGAATTGAACCAGCTCGGCGTCGCGCAGTCGGCCGCCAGCATCCACCGCCAACTTGAAGGAATCGCCCGTGTTCTCATCCCGGCGGCTGGATGTTCGACGCCAGATGCGGTTGTGTCCGCCGGCCGCAATGATGACTGCGTCGGCGATGATCGTCACCCGGCTGCCGTCGCGCAGGTCGAAGCCATAGGCGCCGAACACCACGTTCTCACGCACGAGAATGCGGGTGATGTACACCGAATCCAGGATGGGCACCTCAAGCTGGGCGGCCCGGGCGACCAGGGTGCGCTGGATCTCGAGACCCGTATAGTCCCCCGCGAAAGCGGTGCGACGGTACTTGTGGGCGCCGAAATAACGCTGGCTGATCCGCCCGTCGCTCTCGCGCGCGAACGGCATGCCCCAACGCTCGAGGTCCTGGATGCCGCGGCCAGCGTTCTTCGTCACAATCTCGGCCGTGTGGGGATTGGCGAGAAAGTAGCTCTCCTGAATGGTGTCTGCTGCGTGCTGCTGCCAGCTGTCTTCGGCATCCATCGTGGCCAGGGCCGCGTTGATCCCGCCCGCCGCCAGCGAGGTGTGCGCGTCGTTCTTGGGTCGCTTACCGACGGCAAGAACGTCGACTCCCCGCTCGGACAGCTCGATCGCGGCCCGCAGGCCGGAACCTCCTGTGCCGATGACGAGCACGGAGGTGGAAATGCGGCGACCAGTGATGATGTCGTGTGGCATGAGCAGGCCTTCCCGGGGCAACAATAGGGAGCCACACCGAACGCGGCTCCCTCAGCGACGATAGCTCGCGTTGCTGGGCTTTAGCCCCGATCAAGCCGGACATCGGCTGCGTGCGGCGAGCACTCGCGGCGTCCGCGACGTGTCGCCCGACTGGGACTGACAACGTCGTTCCAGTGGTCCTCGACCCCACTCGCTACTGTGTGCTTACCGAAACGCCGGGATGCCGGTGATGTGATTGCCGATCACGAGAGTATGAACCTCGTCTGTGCCCTCGTACGTGCGTACGCTCTCAAGATTGTTCGCGTGGCGCAGTGGTGAGTACTCGAGAGTGATGCCGTTGCCGCCGAGGATCGTCCGCGCCTCGCGGGCGATCGTGATCGCCTCCCGCGTGTTGGAGAGCTTACCGAGGGAGATCTGGTGTGGTGCCAGCCTGCCTGCGTCCTTGAGACGTCCGAGGTGCAGAGCTAGCAGGGTGCCCTTGTTAATCTCGACCGCCATATCGACCAGCTTCTGCTGGGTGAGTTGAAAGCCGGCGAGGGGTCGATCGAATGGCATGCGCGTCTGAGAGTATTCGAGGGCGGCCTGAAAGCTATCGCGGGCGGCACCCATGACACCCCAGATGATGCCGTAGCGGGCCTCATTCAGGCACTCGAACGGGCCCCGGAGGCCCTGCACGTTCGGCAGGAGCGCGGTGCCGGACAGGCGCACATCGGTAAGGATCAACTCTGTCTGGATCGAAGCCCGCATCGACAGCTTCTGCTCGATCAGCTTCGCCTCGAACCCGGGCGTGTCTGTAGGCACGATGAACCCTCGGACCCCATCGCTGGTTTGTGCCCAAATTATCGCGACGTGGGCGATCGTGCCGAGTCCGATCCAGCGCTTGTGGCCCGTGATCACCCAATCGTCGCCATCTCTCCTTGCGAACGTTTTCATGCTTGCCGGGTCGGAGCCGGAGTCGGGCTCGGTCAGTCCAAAGCAGCCGATTGTGGTCCCGGCGGCCATGCCTGGCAGCCATTCGTTCTTCTGTTCCTCGGATCCGTGCTTATGGATCGCACTCATCGCCAGCGACCCCTGCACGCTGACGAACGTGCGGAGGCCGCTGTCTCCTGCTTCCAGTTCCAGAGCGGCGAGGCCGTAGTCGACAGCGCTCCTATCTGGGCACCCGTACCCTTTCAGGTGCATCCCAAGGAGGCCGAGCTTCGCCATCTCCGGGATGATCTCAGTGGGAAACATGGCCCTGTCGTACCAGTCAGCAATATTCGGTCTGATCGCGGTGTCGACGAAGGACCGCACCCGGTCACGGAGCGCCATCTCGTCGGTGGTGAGGAGGAAATCGATGTCTATGAGGTCAGAGGCATCGGTCATGAGATGTCCTTCGAAATTGGGGAGCGGGTGGGGGTGATGAGTGCGCCGTCGATACGGCGGGGAATCTGCCACGGGTTGTCAGCCGATAAGAATACCGGGAGGGTCTCCGGGGCGGCGTTCTGGAGTGCTACGGGGCGCACAAACCGATCAAGCGCGCCGGCGCCGACGCTCGTGGAATCGAGGCGGCTGGTCGCGGGCCAAGGGCCGCCATGGTGCTGGGACCACGTGTTGGTGACCCCGGTCGGCCGTGCGTTCAGCGCTACCCGGCCGACGTTCGGCAGCAGCCGCCCGACGACAGCGTGGGTTTCGGGGTCAGTCGGCCTTCCCGTGACGACGGAGGCCGCGAGGGAGCCCTGCAGGCTGACCAGCGTAGGAAGAGCCTCCGCAGTGTCGTCGTGTTCGCAGACGAGGGCGACCGGGCCAAAGCATTCCTCACGGAGCCGCGAGCCTGGGATGGGGTCGGCGAGGGCGACGCGAAAGACGTGCGCGGCGACAAAGTAGCCGTCACCGGCTGGAACGGTGGAACGAGACGTCGATTCGGCAGCAACCGCGAGCTCGGCTATACCTGTCGTAAAGCTTGCAGTGATTCCCGCTGTCAGCAGGGGTGCGGGTGGAACGTCAGCGACGAAGCCGGTAGCGATGGCCGCGGTATCGGCGGCCGCTGCCGCGGCCGTGACGAACGCCTGGTTTCCGCCGCGCTGGCTCCCCGTGAACGCGACCGTGCTGATGGCTGGGGAATCAACGAGGTGCAGGCCTGCGTCGAAACCGGTGACAAGATCGTAAGTTCCCTCTTGAGCCCCCGCCGTCAGCAGCGCAGAGCGAGCGATGACGGATAGCCGCGCACTGAGGCGAGGGTGCGCGGGATGGGCTTTCGCGATCACCGGGCACCCCGCAGCGAGCGCAGAGGCGACATCGTGGCCGAAGACGCCGAAGCCGAAGGGGAAGTTACTGACGTTCAGGTAGCTGCCCTCAACTGCGACGCTGGCATATAACAGGAGGCTTCGGGCAGCGCCCGCGATCTCTCCACGAAGCCAGGGCAGTCCGAGCCCGGTCTCCTCATCGCCCAACAGAGCGAGCTCCTCCTCATGCGCGAGCAAAGCGTCCGACACGGCAGCCAACCAAGTTTGCCGAACCGACGGCGGTGTCGCTGCCAGCTCATCAGCCGCGGTGGTGGCACGGTTCACTATCGCCTCAACCATGGCCGATGTAGTGTGCGCGACGCCTCTGTGCCGCTCGCCGGTGCCGGGATCGTGGCTGACATCGACAGCGCTCACGGTTGCGCTCACGCGGGCACGGACTCCGGAGAAGCAGCGAGTTGGCCAGCGTCCACGTGCTGAATCGCATCGCGAAGAACGGTCAGGCCGTCGTTCATAAGCGATTCGTCGATCACCAGCGGCGGGAGCAGACGAATCACATTTGAGTAGGTTCCGCAGACCAGAACCAAGAGTCCCTGGGCGTGACAACGCGCAGCGATCTCCTTGGCGATGTCGGCCCGGGGCGCCAGTGTCCCCCGATCGGCGAACTCCACCGCCAGCATCGCGCCCCGACCTCGAACATCTGCCACGACACTCGTTCCGGAGAGGAGGGGTTCGAGAATCATGCGAGCGGCAACTTCGATCTTGCATGCATTCTCGATGAGCTTGCCATCCGCAAACGCCTCGAAAACCCCGAGGGCCGCAGCACACGCAAGTGGGTTTCCGGCGTAGGTACCGCCGAGACCACCGGCATGCACCGCGTTCATCAGTTCCACGCGACCTGTAACCGCACTCAAGGGCAGACCACCCGCGAGTGCTTTCGCGGTGACAGTAAGGTCACCGACAACGTGCTCACTGTCACTCGCGAACAGCGTACCGGTGCGTCCCATGCCAGCTTGGACTTCGTCAAGTACGAATACGATGCCGTGTCTCGTTGCGATGTCGCGGAGCCCGGGGAGGAAGCCGGGCGCTGGAACGATGAAGCCTCCTTCTCCTTGGATCGGCTCGATCACCATGGCTGCGAAGGTCTCTGGCCCCTCGGTGGCCAGAATAAGTTCGACCGCAGCCAGAGCCTCAGCGGTTGCGTTCTGTGCCCCGGTCGGCCAGCGAAGGGGGGCTGCGAATGGCGCCCGATGCACCTCTGCCGGGAACGGTCCGAAGTTGAGCTTGTAGGGGTTCTCCTTCGCGGTCATTGCCATCGTCAGCAGCGAGCGGCCATGATAGGCGTCGTCGAAGACCAGAATCTTCTCGCGCCCGGTAGCCGACCGAGCGATTTTAATGGCGTTCTCGATGGCTTCTGCGCCCGTGGAGAACAGTGCAGTGCGCTTCTCGAAACTACCTGGGGTGTGCTCATTGAGCCACCGGCAGACAGCGGTGAAGGAGTCGTATTCGGTGACCATGAAGCAGGTGTGGGTGAATCTGGACAACTGGTCGGCCACGTGCTCCTGCACTAGAGGGTTACTCGCGCCCACGCTCGTCACCGCGATTCCCGAGGCGAAATCAACAATGCGGTTTCCGTCGACATCCTGGAGGATCGCGCCCTCGGCCCGGTCGATGAACACCGGCAGGGCGGTGCCGAATCCGGTCGTGACGTGCTTCAGCCGTTCGGCATGCAGGGCAACAGATCGAGGGCCCGGAATTGCCGTTGCGAGCAGGCGAGATTGAGGGACGGATGCCAGTGTCATGGGCTCAAGTTAGCAACCAGCCCACTCTGAGGCATCAGATGATTTACCCAACCTCAGCCTTCCGTCTAGTTAGAATAGCCAACGATTGTGAGTCCCACTGGAGAACGGACGATTCATCGTGATTAGCCTGATACAGCTCTGCGACAGGATGGGCAACGCGCTGCGCTCCGCTGACGGAGGACCTGTCGCCACAGTCGACCTCACCGGGGTGCACATTTCAGAGCTGGATGACCCGACACCATACTTGGAGGGAGGGGAACTGTTGCTGACGACGGGCATCCCTCTGGTCGGTGACCGTGAGAGCGTGCGCGACTATGTGTCGCGCCTGGCCAGTCGAGGCGTCGTTGCCCTTGGACTCGGTCTCGGAGCCGGGACCGACGATGTTCCCGCCGACCTTGAAGCTGCCTGTGCCAACGCTGGGCTGGCGCTGCTCGTCGTTCCAGTGGGCATCCCGTTCATGCACGTCTCCCGGGCCTATTGGGATCTGGTGGGCAAGACTGAACAGGCCGACCTCGCGGCCAGCCTGAACCTTCAGACCTCGCTCACGCAGGCCGCTACCCGGCCCCAGGCCGTCGCCGCCGTAATCAAGGCTCTGGCCAACGCTGTGGGCGGGTGGGCCGTCTACCTTCCCGCCGATGGTTCAGCCGAAACCTACTGGCCGCCGGTCGAGCGCCGCATTCTGCCGCAATTGCGCGAGGAGACGGCACGCCTTGGCCTCGCTGGCACTTACTCGGCGGCGACGTTCCCCCTGCAGGGCATGGATGTCATCGAGTACTCCATAATCGCTGACCGGCGAACCGCCGGCTTTCTGGCCGTCTGCGCTGGTCGCCCCCTCCGCAAGGCCGACCGGCAGTTAATGCTGACCGGCTGCATGCTCCTGGCCGTAGCAGCCCAACGAGAATGGCAACTCACCCGAGCAAACTCGATCCTGAGCAGTACAACAACGACTCTCGCCGTGAACGGATTCGTTGATGCAGCCCGGTTTGTGGCCGGGGATCTCATCGGTTCCCCACTTGCCGAACGGGTTCAGATTCTCGCGATCAGAGGAGACAACCTCGAGGCGCTCTCAACCTTGGAACTTGCCGATCGAGTCTCGGACATGGTGACAGACGAGCCTGCCTCGGGGTTGGGCGCAAGCATCCGCCGGTCGCGCCTTCGTGCGATGGACGACGGCATCTGTTACCTGATCCTGGAGCCCCCAACGAACTCAGGGGGTGCCGAGATAGTTGAAAGTGCGGCGGAGACGCCAGCGTCGCATCGACCCGGGCGCCGATCGCAATTCGCGGCAGCACTCAGCCGTCCTATGCCGCTCAGCCAGCTGTCGGGAAGGATCGGCGATGTGCGCCGATCCTGCGCGCTGGCCCCCCTGGGGCACATCGCGTCGGGCCGGGGTCTGCTGGATCCGCGAGCGGGCGAGTGGGTCGCCCAGCTCGCGGCCTACCACCGCGCCGATCTCGTGGGAACGGTCAAGAGCTATATTCGCCATCAGGGCCAGTGGGAGGTCGCCGCCAGGGAGCTGAAGCTCCATCGTAATTCGCTGCGGCATCGCATCGGCATCGCGACGAGACTCATCGACGCCGATCTCGACGACCCGGACGTGTCCGCCAACCTCTGGCTAGCACTCCGTAGCGCGGGCGACGGGGGTGCTGAATGATTCGAGCCACCCTCGCACGGCGTCACCGTGTTCATCGAGCGCGGGAGGCGCGGCCGTTCGCGGCCCAATCGGCGGCGACCACGTGATGGGGTTCCGAATTTGTGTCCCGACGGTCAGACCCGTCGTATTCTGCACCTGGATGGTCGGTGAAAGCCCGAGGGATTCAGCGAGCTCGATCCCGTCGGCAATTGTGCCGACCTGACCGGCTGGAACACCAACCGAAGTGAACGCCGTCTGCCATGCCGACGCACTTTTCGTCACCAATCGGGACTCAAGCATCGTAACGAGTTCTGCACGGTTCACCACCCGCGCACGGTTGGTCGAGAACCGTGCGTCGGGAATGAATTCCTCTAGCGCGAGCACACAAAGGATCGATTCGAACTGGCTGTCGTTTCCGCAGGCCACCGCCAGTGGTCCATCCGCGCAGTTGAGCAATTCATAGGGGGCGATCGATGGATGCGCGTTTCCCATTCTCTGCGGCATGACGCCCGCGCCCAAGTAGGCCTGCCCCTGATTCGCAAGCGCCCCCTGAAGGCTGGACAGCAGATTGACCTCGAGGCGGGCCCCAAGCCCGGTTTCGCGGCGGGTATTCAACGCGGCGAGGATGCCGATCGTAGCGTCCTTCGCGGTGAGAATGTCAACGAGAGCAACGCCTGCCTTCGTAGGCGAGCCCGCGGAGTCGCCTGTGATGCTCATCAGGCCGCCAACCGCCTGCACGATGAAGTCATAGCCGGGTAGGTCAGCTCCACCGGCGCTCCCAAAGCCAGAGATCGAGGTGTAGATGAGTCCAGGATTGTCCCGCCGAAGGCGGTCATAACCGAGCCCGACCTTCTCCATTCCCCCGGGCTTGAAGTTCTCGACAACGACGTCTGCCCGCAATGAGAGCTCGACCGCAACGCGGCGGTCCGCCTCATCACTCAGATCGAGACAGATGGACTCCTTGTTACGGTTGACGCTCTCGAAATAGGTCGACCCGGTTTCCGAGAAAGGCGGCCCCCACTGACGAGTGTCGTCCCCGCTGCCGGGCCGTTCAACCTTGATGACCCGTGCCCCGAGATCGGCCAGCGTCATAGTCGCCAGTGGCCCGGCCAACACCCGTGAGAAGTCAGCCACCAACAGCCCTTCCAGCGGCAACTTCGAGGGCACGGCGGCAGAACTCTTCGTCATGGGCGCTCCGTTCATGGGCGATCGTCGCCAACGAAAGTATGCGCTCTCCCGCCTCCGGTCATTGGATGTACTGACCCACCGTTAGCCCGAGTGGCCAACCCTCGATGGCGAAGGTGACGATTCCGAGTATTGGCCCGAAGATCTCCTGCGACAGTGATCAGTTGCATCCCGCGCCACGCATCAATGATGCGCTCGACGACCTTGCGATCTGCGACGAGGCCAATGAGCGGGGTGATGGTCATGGATATGATCCTCAATCTCGCGGGGCCGGCGTTCGGATGAGCTTCTTGTTGACGAACTCGTCAAGTCCGAAACGACCGAGTTCGCGCCCGAGGCCCGAGCGCTTCGTTCCTCCGAACGGCAGGTCGACATGCGAGTCTGTATTCTCGTTGATGAACACCATGCCCACATCGAGGGCACGAGCGACCCTATGTGCGACGGAGAGGTCGGACGCGAAAACGGCAGATCCAAGGCCGAACGGGGACCGATTAGCGAGTTCGATCGCCTCCTGGACGGAGCCGACCTTGAACACGACCGCTACGGGTCCGAATAGCTCCTCGTCGAATGCACGCATATCCGGGGTGACCTCGGTCAATAGGGTCGCAGCCATGAAGGAACCCTGCTCGCCGACGCGGTACCCGCCGGTATGAAGGCGAGCGCCCTTGCCGATAGCATCGCGTACCACCTCAAGCAAGTCGGTGACCCCAGCGAGAGAGGCCAGTGGCCCAAACGCGGTTGCCATGTCCTGCGGATCTCCCGGGGTCATTCGAGCGAGCCGCTCTCCGAACCCGGCAACGAAAGCGTCGTAGTGTGCCTCGATGACGATGAATCTCTTGGCTGCGGTGCACGCTTGACCCGCATTGCTCATCCGACCCGACACAGCCGCGTCAATCGTCGCATCGAGGTCGTCGACATCCAGCACGATGAATGGATCGCTTCCACCCAGCTCCAGGACGTATTTCTTGAGCGCTCGGCCAGCCGCCTGAGCGACCGCAGCCCCCGCCCGCTCGCTTCCAGTGAGCGAGACGCCTCGAACTCGCGGATCGGCGATGATGCTCTCGACATCCGCGCTCTCCGCGAACACATTGAGGTAGACCCCGTCGGGGAGCCCCGCTTCACGGAAAATTTCTTCCTGAACCAGGGCCGCCTGCGGACAGTTGCTCGCGTGCTTGAGCAGGATGGCGTTTCCCAGAAGCAGGTTGGGTGCGGCAAAACGAGCGACCTGGTAGTAGGGATAATTCCAGGGCATCACGCCGAGGAGAACGCCGAGCGGCGCCGAGCTGACGACGGCATCTCCGCCTCGGACCGGCTTCATTATTTCGTCGCAGATGAAGGCAGGGCCCTGCGTCGCGTAGTACTCGTAGATATCAGCGACAAACGACACCTCTCCCCTGCCCTGACGGATTGGCTTGCCCATCTCGGTGGCGATGATGCGGGCGAGCTCCTCTGCGCGAGCGCGATAGATGCTGGCAACCCGGAGCAGCACCGCAGACCTCGTCTCGACTGTCGCCGCGCTCCAACTTGTGAAGGCGTCGTCGGCCAGGGCGATCGCCGCCTCGATCCCCTCGCTTCTCAAGCTGGGGAACTCCCGTTCTACAATTCCGGTTGTCGGGTTCGTAGTCTTATAGGGCATCTGATTCTCCTAATTCATGAACGGCGGCAGGCTATGACCGACGATTTGCCGATAGCCTGACCGGGAAGTCGGTTTGTCGTTGCTGAAGTTGATTCCATTGGAAGGTGCGACGCGATGACGAAGCTCGACGGGATCAGGGCGCACGTCTTCCGCCCGCTCCCCGACGTGTTGCGTGCGGACGCCATCGCGGAGCGTCTGACCACGGCAATCTCCCTCGGTCTCCTCCGCCAAGGGGAAAAGCTGCCCGTCGAGAGCCAGCTCATCGACATGTTCGGCGCGGCTGGCGCGACCGTGCGCGATGCACTCCAGGCCCTGCGCGAAGAAGGAATCATCGAGACCCGCCGAGGTCGAAGCGGGGGAACCATCGTCATCGGAGTTCCGGCGTTCGACACCCGAGCGCTGCATGATCGACTCAAGTCTCTTTCGATGACGGAACTGCGTGATCTCGGCGACGAACTCGCAGCGGTCTCGGTTGCGACCGTTCGACTGGCGCACGAGCGGGGGCTGCCCAGTGACCTGCCCCGGCTGACGATGTTGGCGGGAGCTATTGTGACCGCTGCGGACCCGTCGGCGTGCAGCCGGGCTGACAGCCGGTTTCACATTGAGTTGGCAGTGCTCGCGCAGTCCGAACGCCTCATGCGAAGTGAGATCCGGCTTCAGAGCGAAACCGTTGAGCTGCTCTGGTCGGCTCAGTCGGTCACCGAGGATCGGGAGCGTGCCGCAGCGGAGCACCTGGCCATTGCCGAGGCACTCCGGGATGAGGACGAGGAGCAGGCGGAGTGGCTTGTGCTTCAGCACGTGAATCGAAATGTCTACCGAATGATTGAAGCCAAATTGACTTTGACGTACCCGATCGAGACACCGGAATCGGCATGAGCATCGAGACCGCAGCGGCCGAAGCAGCCGCACAGATCGCGTCATGGTTCGACGACCTCTTTGGCGAGCTCGACGTCCTCTCCTCGCGCATCAGCACAATGATGATCGAGGAGAAGGGCCCCCGCGAACGCTTCGTCGAGGCGGACCTGAAACGTGTGAAATCGATCACGCGCGGATTTTTGGCGAAGCACAGGTTCGTCGAAGCCGCCGGTGTCATTCTTGCGCCCGGCACTATCGAAGACCACCGAGGCACGATCGAGTGGTGGCGCAACGATGACGAGGGCGCTGACGGAAAAGTCATCTTCAATCTGGCGCCCGGGGCGGGATCCTTCTACGACTTCCAGAACCTGAGCTGGTTCGACAACGCAGTGCGAACCGGAGCGAGGGCGATCACCGGTCCCCACGTCGACTTCGGCGGGCTCGATCAATACATCATGACGCTGACGGCTGCGCTCCAACTCGGCGACGGCACCGTCGGGATGGTCGGGTGCGATGCGGAGGTCCGCGACATTGAAGCGGTTATCGTTCCCATTCTGAGACGCATTCCCGGAGACGCCGCGCTGATTAACGCTGACAAGCGCGTCGTGCTCGGTAATTCGGGTAGATTCCTCGTCGGCAACCGCGTGCGCAGCAGCCCGCAACACGGCGGCTTCGTGCCGGTAGAGTCCCCGTCGCTGGGTCTCAGCGTCGTCTATGCGGAACACGCAAGCTACAACTGAATCATTGTTTGGGAGCGCGCATCGCGGCTCACGATAATGTGATCGACAAAGGCACGAACGAGTCTCAGCCGATCATCCGCGTTACCGTGCGTGTCTTCCGGATGCCACTGCACCCCGACGACCCACGACGCGTCGACGTGTTCTAACGCCTCGACGATCCCGTCGTCGGCTCGTGCCGCGACCTTCAACGTCGCCGCAATGATCCCCGCGGCCTGATGATGCCCCGACCTCACCGTCACCCGATCACGTTGCAGAATTTCGTGCAGCCGAGTGCCCGGTGTGATCGTCACGTCCTCGTCGAGGAACATCGGCTCGCCGCGCCCGCCGCGATGCAGGTCCCAGGCGGTCAGATCAGGGATCAGGTTGCCGCCTAGCGCGAGATTCAACAACTGCGAACCGCGACAGATCGCCAACAAGGGGGCATCTGATCTGACGGCGGCTCTGATGAGATCAAGGCAGTAAAGGTCAGCAGTCTGGTCCACGCCGTAGAGATTCGGAACGGGGCCGAGGACCCCGTACAACGTCGGGTCCACATCGCCGCCACCGAGGAAGAGAACACCGTCGGCTGCGTGAACCAGCTCAGCAGGAGGCAGTGGCGAAGCACTACTGTCGACGAGGACGACTCTAGCCCCTTGGTCCGTCAAGGACTGGAGGGCGGTCTTCGTGAATCGGATGACAAGTTCGTTGACCTCCTCAGTCATGGCGGGGAAGTTCAGCGACACAACGACGGCGACAGTGGGAGCGCCCTCAGGAAGCTTCCCCATGCCTTCGGGCATCACATCGCTCGGCAGCACCCTTCGGTCGGAACTAGCCATTTTCGCCGGACTCCAGCGGAAAGGGCAGGTCGGGCATCCACTTCTGCCACACAGCGAGGAGCCGGCCATCGGCGATCAGGGTTTGGAGCACTCGATCGATATCTTCCCGCAATGACGGATTCGACTTGGCCAGGCCAACGCCCCAGCGGTTACCAGTCTTGGCGGTGAATGCGACGTCGAAATCAGGCTCGGCTCCCAGGATCACCGTCACGACGTCGTCGTCGATGAACGCGTCGACCTGGCCCGAGCGCAGCGATTCGATCATGTCTCCGAAGACATCGGTGCTGGCACCGAATTCGACCGGAATGATGCCCGGGATAGTCAGTGCGAGCGCCATGTTTGTGCTGTTGGCGATGGCTCCCACCCGATAGCCGACCATGTCTTCTGGGGCTCTGGCGGGATCTCCCGCCCGCACGAGCACTGTCTCGTTGAATATGGCGTAGGGCCGAGTGAAATCGACCTGCTGCATCCGCTCGTCCGTCATCCCCTGTCCGCACCAGACCGCGTCGGCAGCGCCGGTCTGCACTGCAGCGATCATGTTGTCCCAGGGTGTGAAGATCCACTCGAGCCTCAGGCCCAGTTCACGTGCCACGAGCGCGGCGACCTCGGGCTCGTAGCCCGTTCGGTTCACTCCGTCTTCGCTCAGATTGAAGAGCGGCGGGGCCGCTGAATCGATGCACGCCAAGCGCAGCACGCCGGTCACGGGAGGGTCTCCCAGTACATCGCGCGCTCCCAGTCGGTCACGGCGCCCGAGAAGCGAGCCCACTCGTCTTCCTTGAGCTCCAGGAAGATGTCGAAGTAGTCGGCCGGAATCGCTGACGACATCAGATCGCTCGACCGGAAGGTCGCGATGGCCTCGCCGAGGTTCAATGGAATCGCGGGGAACGATACCAGCGCCCCGGACTCCCCGATGGGTGCTCCAGGGTTGATTCGTCCGTCGATGCCGTCTTCCATCGCGGAGATGAGAAGTGCGTGGGACAGATACGGGTTTACGCTCGCGTCGGGCAGCCGGTACTCCATCCGGCCGATGGACGAGATACGGATCATGCTCGCACGGCTGTCGAGACCCCACGTGGCAATGCTCGGCGCGAATTGGCCGGCATCCCAGAAGCGTTTGTACGAGTTCACGGTAGGGGCCATGGCGATGGTGGATGCGGCGGCGTGGGTGAGCATTCCACCGACAGCGTGACGTCCAATTTCGCTGAGATGGAGGTCGGGGTTGCCAGGCTCGATCAGCACGTTCTCATCCCCTCTCCACAGGCTGAGGTTGTGGTGGCACCCGTTGCCCATCTGGCCCGCCGTCGGTTTGGGCATGAAGCTCGCCGTCACGCCTTCTTCGCGGGCGACTTGCCGACATATTTGGCGGTAGGTCACCAAACGATCTGATGTGAGTTCGACGCGGTCGTACATCCAGTTGAGTTCAAGCTGGCCGTCATCTTCGTAGTCACCCTCGATCATGTCGAGGCCGAACGCTTGGGCGTAGGGGACGAGTTTCTTGTAGATCGGGCGCATCCGTTCAAGGTTCTCGACTTGGTAGGCCGGGCTCGCACCCTCCTTTTTGATCACGTCGAGGCCCGGGCCAACCCAAGTCATCTCGGGCTCGCATCCCGATCGCACCTCGAGGCCGGTTCGAGCCGTGAATTCGCTGTGCGCGCGCGACAGCAGACCGCGGGAGTCCGTGGCGAGCGGGCGGCCGCCCACCTCCGGAAGGTGCGGCGGCTCGTAGGCGCGACAGAACATCCGCGCGACGGAGTGGTCCCAGGGCAGTACAACAAAAGTCTCCGGGTCGGGGAGGCCGACCATCTCTCGTGCCCCGATCCCGCCACCGATCAGGTTGCCCATACGGTCTGACTGAAGGTCAGCAACCGCGGTGCGGTGCAGGGCGATGCCCTTTTCGAGGTTTCGGCGCAGATGCCGTGCCGGGACCATTTTGGCGACGACCTTGGACCCGATCGTCGGGAGCATGTAATAGATGTACTCGACCCCGGAAATGGCGATGCGCTTCTCGAGATCGGCGACGACTTCCCGATCCATGTTGGCCTCACGGTGCCGCGCGAACGCATCCCGATCGCTCAGCGCCGAACTTACTGTGCTATCTGACGTCATCGTCATTGGTCTTCTCTTTTTCTGATCGGATTTGGGCGGCAAGCAGGGAGATGCGGCGGCGGACGTGCGCTGGCGAGCCGGTGCAACCGTGTGCACGCAACTGTTCGGCGGCGCGCACACCGCCGAGGGAGACGCTCGTCACCACGGTCATGGCGCGCCTATTCGCCGTCGCGGATGAAGATGGCCTGAACCGGGCACACATCGACCGCGTCCTCGACGTCATTGCGCCGAGACCCGTCGACATCATCCTCGTACTCGAGGATGCCCTCGGAATTGATGCGAAACACGGCGGGCGCAGAAATCGCGCACTGCCCGTGGTTGTCGCACAAGTTGCGGTCAACGTAGACCTTCATCTGTTCTCCTCTGGTGACGGTGTGCGGCGGGTCCCGCCGACGTGCTTATGGGGCGGGGGTGAATCTCAGGGGCAGGCGCACCGGACCGGTATTGCCGGAGTCGGGCATCCATTCGGCGGCGCCGTCCACCCTCACATTGCGCATTCGTCGCGCCAGCAACGGAAGCGCAGCAGCCATATCGGCTCGTGCCACGAAGTGACCGAGGCAGTGGTGCACGCCGCCCCCAAATCCGTAGTGGGGAGCATGTTCGCCAAGCAGATCGATCTCAGGATCGGGAAACGCGAGCGGGTCAGTCCCCGAGACCTGGGTGAAGAGGTGCACCGTCGTGCCTCGGGCGATGTCAAGACCGTTGTAGGTGAAGTCTTCGATCGCCTCGCGAGTCACCCAAGTGGTCGTCGGGTTCGTGCGCATTACCTCCTCGACGGCTTTGCGCCCCAAGTCAGGGCGTCCCGCGAGCAGATCCCACTGTTCCGAGTTGTGAATGAAAGATTGCATCGCCAAGCCGAGCTGATTTCGCGTGGTGTCCATGCCGCCGAAGATGAGGAGCACGATCGCGTTGCGCAACTCGGCGTCGCTCAGACTGTCACCCTCGCGGTTGGCCAGCACGAGTCGCGAGATGAAGTCCTCGCCGGGGTTCGCATGGCGATCGGCGATGAGTGCCTCCGCGTACAGGTAGAGCTCGTGGATTGCGCCTTCAACTTGTTCCAGGTCCCGCCTCAGGTGCACGCCCAATGCCAAGCCCACCGTCGAGGCGAGTCTGGCTATGGTCGGCCACTCGCTTTCCGGGATACCCAACAGGATGCAGAGCACACGGGTCGCATACGGCTCGGCGAAGTCCCGGACGAACTCGCACTCTCCCGCCTCGATGAACCCATCGGCGAGTTCCTCGGCCAGCGCAGTGAATCGGGCATTGAGCGGTTCTATGTGGCGAGGCGAGAAGGCTGGATTGAGCAGGCGGCGGATGCGGTGGTGGTCCTCGCCCTCGAGCACGAGGAGGTTTTTGGTCCACCAGTCATAGAAGAGCCCGCTGTGCACGCCGTTGTGCTCAGGCCATTGCGCGCTCCCCTGCTTGAGGCGTTGGTCTTTGAGGAGACGGCTCACCTCGTTGTATCGAAGCACGGCCACGCCATAGTTGGTGCGAGCGAACCAACTCTGAGCCCGGGCCGACCGAACCGCATCCGAGTGCATTGCGAACGCAGGATCCGAGATGTCGAAAAAGGGTGCGCTCTCGAGTGTGCACATGGAGACCCCAATGTCCGTAAATACATCAACAATGAATGATTACTCCGGAGCATAGGACCTTTTTCATCACAGCGCGACACTTATGAGTCGTCGCCAAGAATTCGGGCCGTCCAGATAAAACATGTAGCACTGGGGTATTTATTCCGATACGGTGTCGCTCATCGTGTAGCGCCGCTCATCGTCGAGCGTCGCGTTTTTCCTCGAGGATTTCCCGAAAGGCAAAAATGTCTGTGAAGAGTTCTGAAGCCAGCGGTCTGGAAGACGCGGAGCACCTCGCCGTACTTGGCTACGAGGGAACCTATAAGCGATCGATGTCCCTCTGGGGAAACATCGCTCTCGGGTTCACCTACCTCTCCCCGCTCGTGGCGGTGTATGCGCTGTTCGCTTTCTCGCTGAGCATTGGGGGGCCTCCGTCGGTCTTCTGGATCGTCATCGTCGGGGCCGGCCAACTTCTCGTCGCCTTGGTGATGGGTGAGGTCGTCTCGCAGTTCCCAATCGCGGGGGGCGTGTATCCCTGGTCCCGTCGGCTCTGGGGAAAGCGATACGCGTGGATGGCTGCCTGGATTTACATCTGGGCGATGATCGTGACGATCACCTCGGTCGCGGAATATGGAAGCGGTTTCGTGTCGAGCCTGTTCGGCGTGACGGTCGGCCCCGGCACCACCCTGATCTTTGCGGTGGCGCTTCTACTGATCGCGCTCGTACTCAACCTCGGGGGAACAAAGACAATGTCCCGCGTCGCGCGGATTGGTCTCGCCGCCGAGCTGACAGGAGTGGTCGGGCTCGGGCTCTACCTCCTCATCTTCCAGCGCAAGAACGACTTCAGCGTCTTTGTGGACTCGTTCGGAAAGGGCGACGGCAACTATTTGGCCGCCTTTGTCGGCGCAGCACTCGTTGGCCTCTTCATGTTTTACGGATTCGAGGCATGCGGCGACGTGGCGGAGGAGGTCGTGGATCCATCACGCCGGGTTCCGCGGGCCATGTACCTCACCATCTTCGTCGGAGGCGTTTCCGCGCTCGTGTCCTACGTCGGCTACGTTCTCGCGGCTCCCGACCTCGCTGCCATTGTGAGCGGAGAAGACGCCGATCCGATCCCGGGAATCCTCGAATCATCGCTCGGAGTCGTCGGGGCGAAGGTCTTCCTCGTGGTTGCCTGCGTCGCTTTCATCTCCTGCGTCTTGAGCCTGCAGGCAGCAGCAAGTCGTCTGTTGCACTCGTTCGCCCGCGACGGGATGCTGCCCGGCAGCAGGTGGCTCTCGAAAATTTCACCGCGCACGCAAGTGCCGGCGAACGCGCTTCTGGTGGCGAGTTTCGTGCCAATCCTTCTCTGTCTGGTCGTGTACGTGCGACCAGAATCCCTTTTCCAGATCACGGCGTTCGCGGTTCTGGGTATTTATGTGGCCTTTCAGGCCGTGGTTCTGGCCGCGCTGCGCCAGCGACTCAAGGGGTGGAAGCCGGCCGGTCCGTTCAACCTCGGCAGTGCTGGCCTGATCGTAAACATAGGCGCGCTCGCCTATGGCATCGTTGCCATCTACCTGCTCCTCATCCCTGGTGCTTCGGGAGACTTCATCTCCGATTACATCGCCTGGATCGGGTTGGGAGTTGTGGTTGTGACGGGCGGCGTCTACCTCGTCGTGGCACGTCCGGATCGCAAATCTAATGCTCCCGAGGGCGATGCAATCGAGGTCGCGAATCGGATTCGGGCCAACGTCCTGGCTGATTCCTAGCCTCTCGGTCTTCTGAAGGGGTCGGTCCTGGCTAACGCCGGGTCCGGCCCCTCGCACCGACATGAATGGTGAATGACCGGCACGCCGTCGTTCGGTTCGGCGCTCAGGGCGCGGATGCGCGGCGGCCTTTCGCGTTATGACATTCATCGTCGTGGCGTCGAACCCGAAGCGCATCGAAGCTTCCTTCGTGGCCGACCAAGCGCATTGACGAACACACGGAGCATCGAGCCACGCGACGCAGAGACGAACGCGGCGCCGAACCCGCAGGGAGCCCGGGTTCCGCGTGGGCACCAACCGGCAGGGACGCCCGCTCCCGGACAAAGAAAAGGAACTGGGACGGTGTCTCAACCATTCGGGTCCTTCTTCGGTCAATATCCGGAAACTCTTTCGAGTATTTCCGGAATCGCCCATTGTGGGTCGTTCCGGATATTGCAACGGTCCAGCCACTGCTGGGCAATTTTGCCCCGCGCTTTCGTCATTCCAGCCTACGCTTCGGAATTTTCCACCTGCGCAACTATCCCAAGGGTTAGATGGTGGCGAGCCTTCTGCCGATGAGAGTCGGGTGTCACCGATACGCTCGCCTCCTGTTCGCGCTGCAAGAGAGAACGACCCCGGCCGATCTTGCACGAGCGCTCGACGTCGACTCGAAACGCCTGCGCGCCTGGCTTCGACCCCAGCCTGCTGACCGTCGGTGAGATTCTTTACGCATGCGCCGCCTACTACGAAGGAGAATTGGCGCCGAACTCGGAGAAGTCATACGACCTGCTTGCAGCGGACGGCAGGCGAGTGCAGGTCAAGGTTCGAAACGTTCGAATAGACACGGGCCCTTCGGCCGTATTCTCATCGATCCGTTCAATGGACTTCGATGTCTGCGTCTTCATCCTCGCCAACGCCAACACGAACTCGATCGAGTCAGCGTATGAGTGGACCGCTGACGGCATCCGGACCCGTGGCAGGCATCAGCCCCACACGAATAGCCCGCTGATTCGAATCGGACAGGTGCGCTCGGGTGTGGCCGGCACCAACATCACCAACGGGCTCGATGCCGCGCGGCAGGCCATGCTCGAACTCGCTCGATAGGTGACGCATGTCCAAGCTGAACGTCGGCGCGAAGCAGTAGGGACATCTCACGGATTTCGCTGACCAAACCCCCGAGATGCAGGCGAGCCTTGAGCGAACGCCGGATTCAATCCTCACCTCCCTGACGTGGTCGAATCGAGAAAGTCCCTTCGGCCGCCGGCTCGGACCCAACGACAACGAAGGCAAGTTCTCCGCGACGGCCTCGTTCTGGCAGAGCCCCATAACGGTCTCGGCGGCCGCGTTGTCGTAGGCGTCGCCGATGGTGTCGATGAACTTGATCGACGTGTCCAAGGGAATGTCTGGCGGCGACAGTATGCTGAGAATTAGATCAGCACGCGCAGCGCAGCGCGAAGAGAGGTACCTCATGATGAAGTCGTCGTTGACTGCTCTTGTGCGTCACGAGTTGGATCATGCCCGGCAGCTCAGCAGTGGTCGTAGCGCGAAGACCGTCTTCGGAGGCAATGAACGCACGCTCCGCCAGACTGTGATCGCCTTGCGTGCCGGCGCCAAGCTGCAAGAGCATGAGAATCCTGGTGACGCGACCTTTTTCGTGCTTCACGGACGCGTCGTCCTCATCTCGGGTGAGAACTCCTGGAGTGGCTCACCGGGCGATCTGCTGATCGTACCGGAGGGTCGACACGCCCTCGAAGCGGTGGAAGACGCGGCGGTGCTGTTCACGGTGGCAAAGTCTCGGAGCTAAGTTCCCCAGATCGATCACCCCCGCCAGCGCGGTGGTCGGGCCGCGCCGCACGATCGAGTAAGGGGTACTTCAGGCAACAGCCTGCGGCGGCAGTACAGAAATCAATGGGTGATCCTTGGCAAATGCGCCCACCTTGGCGGCCCCGCCCGGGGAGCCGATGTTGTCGAAGAACTCGACGTTGGCCTTGTAGTAGTCGGCCCAGTGCTCCGGAACATCGTCTTCGTAGAAGATGGCTTCAACTGGGCACACGGGCTCACAGGCACTGCAGTCGACGCACTCATCCGGGTGGATGTACAGCATCCGTTCGCCCTCATAAATGCAATCGACCGGGCATTCTTCGATGCAGGCCCGGTCTTTCACGTCGACGCAGGGAAGAGCAATAACGTACGTCACCGTGGCCGGGCTCCCTTCATGCAGAGCAGACTTTGAGCCTACGACAACCGGGCGGTCAAATCTAGATCACGCTGTCGGGCCCGCGGGGGATGGGAGTTCAGGGGGAACGGGTCAGTCTCGATCGTGGGCCGGGGCCGTTCTCCGCTCGTGCAGCCAAGAAATGAGTCCACCCGCGAGCAGCATGTCTATCTGCCGCTGGGAGAAATTCTGCTGGGCGGCGTAGTCCTCATTGCGAGTCGTATTGTGCACGGTGATCTCGGTTCCGGCGGCGAGAGCCTCGCGGATGCCGTCCAGCACCAGAACATCGTCGCGCTGGATGCGGTCGCGATCGGTCGCATCCGCGAATTCGAGAGCGAGCACACCGAAATTTGCGAGGTTCTGCCAGTGGATGCGTGCGAACGAGACGGCCAGGACCGCGCGCAATCCGAGAAAACGGGGGGTGATCGCAGCGTGCTCCCG